>Ga0208161_1001542_pt1 | contig 12241 bp, 10 predicted proteins | sample CB_VirMetaG_3_FD_184538 | JGI IMG/M metagenome (GOLD analysis project Ga0208161, IMG submission 184538) | Freshwater to marine saline gradient viral communities from Chesapeake Bay - CB_1508_1S Viral MetaG (SPAdes) (version 4) | ecosystem: Environmental > Aquatic > Marine > Coastal | place: USA... | reverse complement strand
GTGCCACTGGTTGTGATCGGGCTTCCTGTGAAACTGATTCCATTCGCACCTGTCAGTCCAACACTGGTGACCGTTCCGGTTCCTGACCCAGCGATCCATTCGATGTCTGATGATGTTGAATTAACTGCTAGAACTTTTCCTGCGTTGTTCGTGTAGCTTGGTAAAATCGAAGAAGCTGTCGCAGAAGGAAGGGTGATGTTGGAAGTGGTTGTACTGTCAGATAGGCTGAAATTAATGGTAGTGGCGTTTACTTGGTTGACTCCGGTGACCGAAACTCCATCGTCTCCGTCTACTCCGTCTGCTCCGTCAGCACCAGCAGGGATGTTGAAAATTAGTTCCCGATTCTGAGAATTGCTGGTTCCGGTTTCCGTAACGGTAGCAGATGCTCCTGCCGCTAATGTATTCGTTGCACTGACGGTGATCGTGGCAGCATCTCCTGCAGGGCCACGGATTCCTGAGATCTGAGTCGGAGAAGAACCGTCATCGTAGTTGATTGTCATCACATCCCCTGATTTGGAGATGCTTGAGATACTACGACCTGCTGGGCCAGTGTCTCCTTGCGGTAGATCAACCGTCAAATCGGGTCGTGCGTCCGTAAACTGGAAAGTCAGGGTATGGTTCTGAGTATCGTGCGAAACGAACTGAATTCCTGCTCCAGTAGGGCCAGTTGGGCCAGCAGGAATTGTAAAGCTTGGAGTGGTTCCTACCGTATACCCTTGGTTATTTTGGGTATAGCCGAAGGTCATTGTGACGGTGGAGAGATCGACTGACTGTGCTAGCGAAACACTGTCGATGGCTGGGCCTTGTGGCCCTTGTGGACCTTGAATATCTGTGTTATCGGGTAGATCGTTGTAGAACTGGCTAAAGGTAGTATAGCCTTTGGCAGTGTTGATGGCAGAGGGAATGGGAATATCATCCAAATCCAACAAGGCTGCGTTGGTTTCGAGATCATCCCCTGTTATTTTTCGTGTTTGAAAGACTACCGTCTCACCACCAGTTCCCTGTACTGATACTGTCATATCCACCGACTCGATAGTTTCATTCGCACGCGATTAGCACCGCCAACTCGACGTATGCGATTCTCTGGCTCAGTGCGCCGAGCATCGGCAACGTATTCCAGAAAACGCCGTCGAAACTCCTCACTTTTTTGAACATTTCTTAGCTCATTCTCTTTTAGATACGCACGTTCAACGCAGCCGTAGACAAGGCTTTCATGGTAAGCCATGCCAATTAGCGGCACATCATTGTCTCCATCAGCTGAGTCCTGCAGAGCATTGCGTGGCGGTTGTCGAACTCCCTGCAACTCAATACTGGGTAAAGTAACGGCAGTTCCGAGAAATACATTGGAACTGTCATAGGAGAGGTCCGTGCCGCTAATATCATTAATATCAGTCGTCGGTATCTGCAGTAGCTGCGGAGAAAAAATGTTGGTTGAAACGAAGGTTAGCGTCTGAGTACCGCTAACGGTGGCTGCGTTGCTCAACGTAATAGTCGTTCCGTTGACATTTGCCACGTAGGTTCCCGTTGGAATGCCGGTACCGCTCACCACCATACCGACGCTAATTGTCGTTTGACCGGCAGCAACGGTGATTGTGGTTGTCGAATTTAGCGTCGCGCTAACTTCGGTATAGATCGTTCCGGAGGGAATCGGAAAAAGTCGAAATGTAGAAGAGGATTGGTGCTCTACCACCAGAGCGCGAATAGGTCCGGTCTGTGATTTCCAATCGGAATTGACCGGTTCATTCAGAAATACAATGCTTTCATCCAACACGGCGGGACTAATGATCGGAATCTCGACGGCACGATTGCGTACACGTGCTCGTCTTAGCGTCATTAGCGTAGAAGGAATACTGTATTCAGCTGTCAACCCGGACAAGGAAACCCCTGTGGTGTGCAGGGGGTATCCTGTCAACCGAATGAATTCGTGCTGAGCATCAAAGATATAATCATTTAGCTCAGCATCAGGCCAACGGCGATTGCTATCATTAGTATCCTGCAATAACCGTTTTGCCCGTGTACGAATGTCACCCAGCATCAAGCTCATTTTCGCCTACTGTCAATGTGTTTTTGGTTTTTCGCGGTGCGCGAACTTCCTTGCTTTCCGCTTTGACTTCGGTAGCAGTCTCATTATCCACCAGTACCGGCATGTTCTTTGGTTCCACGATCACCGTAATCGGAAAGCGCGGACGAACAAAACCTTCAGGTGGCTTGTAGAACTGAGTCTGTGTGTATTCAGTAGTGCGGCATTCCATCAAGCGATTGATGTGAACGGCGGAAACAATGCGAGCCGATCCACGGGGAATGACGACGCTATAACCGTTGACGGAGACACTGACTTCTTCGGTTTCAAACTGTTCGCGTCCGTTCTCGATTCGAATGACGCCGAAACCGGGAGGAATGTTAGAAGTTTCTCCATCCCATTCGGGAGCGAGAGACTTGTTGGCAGGGAGTTGCCGGAATTTTCCAGTTCCGGAATTGAAATAACTCTGGGCCTGATTGGGAGCGTATGAGAAATCCATGAAAACGCCACTATTATAGTAAAAAGAAGTAAAATGTACAAGCTGAATTAGGGTGCAATTCAGCTTGTACGAAAAAGGTTAGACTACGCGAGTAGGTGTGGAAACTTGTCCACTGGCTACGTCGTAGTTTTGAGGGGCAAATCGATAATTTACCCAGACATAAATTCGTGCGACACTGTTAGCTGCTAAATTAGCAGTAGTAACTCGCACAACACGGTTGCTAGCGACAGGCTCCATCATCTTACCTGCATCGATACCAGCCACACCAACTGTACCATTAGTGGTATCAATATCGATAGCTGTAGCTGTGTAGTAATTCGCCGCCGCAGCATTGCCTCCAAGAGCAGCTGTTGTGCCGATATTCAAAGTGGCAGTAGTTGCCGTTGAATCCAATACTTTCTTAACAACTACTACATCTTCTACAATGGCTCCGTGAGGAAGCGTAAAGTCGAACGTACCGTTCGAAGAAATGAGTTTATGCTCAGTAGTCTGAGGCACGTAACTCATTTGCATTTTATCATTCTTCATAATAACTCCTTTGAGCTAGAAATTACCGCTAAGTTCTGCGAGTCGCACGACTTAGCGGCGAATCAATCAACTATTGGACGCGTAGTAAGTACCGGCAGTTGGAGCAGTTAGAGAAGAGACAGCTGTCTCGATGCTAACCATCCAATCCTCGTTAAGAATCACGCTTCCAAACATAAATGTATAACCAACGGTACCGCGTTGACCCAAGGGGTCTGTGCCGCTAGGAGTTGGTCGAACTACCTTGGGAATGATGCTATCCATACCACCGATGGTGGCAGTTCCAACGCTATCTTTTGCAAAGATTACGATCGGATAAACATCGGCGTAAGTAGCATTCTCCACAACATTAGTACCACCTGTTGCTCCAGCACCGGTTGAGGTGTTACCAGCCGCATTTTCGAACGCGGTTGCCTGTGTAGTACCGATAAATCGAATACCCTTGTAGCTTCCAAGTTCCATCTCCATTGCAGCACCGGAATCAGAATACTTCTCAACCGGTACAAAATCAGGAATCGCTTCCAGATCTTGCCGTAAAATCGGGTGACAAATGGCAATGAATCCAGCCCGAATTGGTGTAGTAGCAATGTCCGGAGTAGCTGCTAGCATTTCGGTCATCTTAACGGCATCATTGCCTTCAAGAAAACGAATAGCAGAGTCTAACTGTGGACAGTTGTTACCACTAACGGTGAGCTTGGTGTTCACAGCTGCACGGGATGCCCCGTTGGTGTAAATTACATTAGCAGGTGCTCTAAAGTGCTTGTAAGCCAACAGGTCCATTGTCTCTGCAGCTTGTTGCGCTTGGCGTTCTGTAATGATGCTGATATAGGGGTCTTGCCCAAGAATTTCCATCAGATCGGTCACCGGCACGTACCGCCCATATTGTCGAACAGTATGTGAGATCACTTCTGATTCGAGCACGTCGAAATCAGGAGTCACACCTTCTCCAAGTGGTTGATCTGAAAGGGGAAATTTCTTGTAGCGGCGATGGCGAATGACGTTTCCTTGGTTCTGCCCCTTGGTGTCTTTCTGCGCGAAACGTGCGAAAGTCAGGTGCTTTTTTGCCACAGGCAACATCTTCGACTGAATGGTAAGCGCGTCTTCCACGCTCAAGTCTCCGTACAGGTTTTGACCTGTTACGTTGACGTAGTTACTAACTGTATAAGCCATTTTAACCTCTTAGCTAACTTTTGCTGTTAATTGCTGCCATAACAATTGCTTATCGTCAGGCGTTTGTACTGTTTTCGGCTTTTGAGGAGTACGTGTAACAGGTTTAGCAGGTATCGAATGACTAGCTTGCTTTCGTCGTTCATCTCTTTTAGCGTCTGCTTTCTGTTGCTCTTCATCTACGGGGGGTGTATGCGAATTACTTGACTTGGCAAGTTCCGGATACTCGTAGAAAAAGCTACGAAGCAAATCAACAAATCCTTTCGGATTCTCGAAATCCATCACGACATTCTTGCGCCACGGTTCACTTAGCACCCACTGGGCGAAAGTTCCGTCATCCAAGTCTAACTGCGCGGCATTGGTGATGCCTAGCTGCGAATTAGCCAGATTATGACGTTCGCGTAGACTATTTTGCACAACACGTTCACGACGACTTCGGCGGACTTCAGCAATGTCTTCTTCAATCTCCTTGTTCGCAGATGACAGATGGTGCTTGATCAGGGCATCGATTCCCTTGAAAAGCTCCGGAAAGGTTTGCACCTCGTCCTTGACTTCATCGGGAAGGGAAGCCATCACTTCCGCCATCACGTCATTTACTTCTTGCTTCGAAGGTTGCTTTACCGGAGCATTCTGCGGGGTCTGCGCAGTCTGCATCGAACGGCTTAGTTCCTTCATCTGCTCGGAGAGCTTTCCCACCTGATTGGCGAGATCGCGATTTTCCTGCTTTAGCTGCGAAATGAAAGCTTGTGAATCTCGAAACCGTTTCGCTAGCTTGGGGTCACTCGCTAACGGGTCTTCCGGTTCGGCTTTCACCGTTTTCGTTTCCTCAACTTCCGGTTCTTCTGGTTCTTCATCTACTACCTCTGGTACTTCGGGTGGGGTTTCCACCTTGGCACCGGGTTCGATTAGCTTGCTCCAGAATTCTTGGGGTGAAGGGGTTTCCTTCTGCACTTCTTCCGTAACTTCCACTGTTTCGGAGGTCATACTCTTTTAGATGATGAGGATGTGTCGGGGTAATTCAGAATCTCACGAAAAGCCTGAATCTTGCCGACACGTAAATTATGGTCCTTACATTGGTCGGGGTTGACCGGCTGCAGGGCCAGATGAGATTCCTGTTGAATTCGGTAGTTCAGGTACTCTTCCAGATGCAGCCACATCGGACTCTGCCGAAGGATTCGCACCTCTTCCGGTGTTAGCGGGTGCACCTGACCGGGCTTGTGAGCGTTGTAGTTCTGCATACTCGGCGTCTTCCAGCTGTGCTAATTGAAGATCTCGTTCTATTTCCTGCGCACGAAGTTGCTCGCGGCGTTGCATTTCCAGCATCTTTTGCTTCTGCAGTTCTTCACGGATAATCACGCTAAGATCTGTAAAATCGGTAATCGGACCCGGATCTTGTCCGTTCTCCATCAGGTTCATAATCCTGCGAATCTCAAGATCTCTGCGTTGCTCGCCAATTGACTTTCTCTCTTCCAGAGCAGCATCGAGCTTTGATTTCTGCTGATCAATCTGTGCTAATAGCGCCTTGCTCTGCGCTTCCATCTGCATCTGCTTCTGGGCTGCTTCTTCACGTTGCAGTTGAGCTTGTTGCATTTCTTCCGGAGTCTTTAGCATCTCATCCGGATTCATGTTAAAGGCTCGCAACATGGGCTTAGCGAAACGATCCATGCGCAGTTGCTCCGTCAGGCCCGGAATGTTCATCACGGTCTGCAGAAACTGAAGCATCTGTTGATTGTGAATTTCTTCGGCGACAAAACGGTCGTAACCTGTACAGAGTGCTTCGGCATCACAATGAAGATTCGGATCATCCGTATCCACTAAGATCCACCGATAGATTCCGTTGATTGCACCACGTAATATGTTACTGATCGATTGAACAACCGACGCCGTTTGTTTCTGCGCATTCGTGTTCAGAATGCTCATACCGGTCGCGGTACGCGTCTGATAGGGTGCAGTCTGACCCATGCCGATTGGTGATTGTCCACTGGAAAGATTCGCTTCTCTCTGCAGAAACTGCATCATATCCATCAGGCCATGAGTCACATCCGGAATCACGATTGGCTTAAAGGCACTGCCGACATCCGAACCCGGAGCAAACTGAAAGATCTTGCCCGGATAAAGATCCGTTGGATCTTCATTCGCCGCTAACTGGCTCGCATCCATACCGGCCATCGGTAAAGAGCTAATCTGTTTGCCTTCGACATACATCGCCATGCTAAAATTTAGCAGGGACTGTACATCCCGAATGCTCCAGAACACTCCGTCACCCCAGATACTGTGCGGTACCCGTTGCCAGTAACCAAAGTGATACGGCAACATACCGTCATAAGGGCTAAGCGTGGCCTTGACTGTTCTGTCACCCAGAACATAGATGCAGACAGGCAAGACACTCAGGTTATCCAACTCGGATGTGTCGATGTAGCCTTCCAAATCGTCTTGGTCTAATACCCCCCAAAATTCAAGTAACTCGTACTCTTTCTCTTCTTCGGTGTAACTTTCCTGATGCGGATTTAGCGGCTGCGCTATTTCATTGCCCTTGGAGTAGACTCGACGTTCCAGCACATCAGAAACGGCTTCCAGATCAAAACCACGTTGCTCCGTCAACATCTGACGAACTTGCACGGAAGACAGCTGCTTGCGCTCGATAATATAGCTAACGTCTTCTAGGCTTTCGGCTTCCGGAGAAGGATAAAGATTAAAAATACTGACAAATTTACTGGCCGGAAGGAGTTCCTGCTCGATGGCTGACTCGATTCTCTGTAGTCGATTGGCATAACGACCACGATAAACCGGATAATTACGATGAATGAGCACCGGGCTTTTCATGACTCCGGTACCGTGCAGTATCAATTCGTGTATACATTTCGAGATTTCATTGGTGAAATCCGTGCGATCCAGTACGTCTCGAATGCGATTTTCAATGTTTTTCGCACGATCTCGTAGAATCGTGTCAATCGGCAGTTCCTTACGCAGTTCATCCAGATAAAGACGTCGTTCACGGTCTGACATTTCAGCCATGCCATCAGCAAACTGATGAATATCTGACGGAACGAAACGGGGATACCGCGTCGGTTGAATGACAAACGGAATTTCTCCGTTCTGAAACATCAACGCATTGATCTTAATATGTGCACTGGCGACTTCACGACGAGTGATCGCCATGAAAGGTGGTCGATCACTGGTTCGTGTATAGGTCGGAGCATCCGGAAAAATACCGTTATAGGCGTCTTCTCCGGGTAACCAACGATCGGATTCAATCGCTTGCCGGTATTCGCGTGCACGGTCAAATTTCTCACGAACTAATTGTGCAAGAGAGTCTTGCCCAATACCGGGATAACTTGGTTGGGCTTGCTCAATCATCTAAATCCTCGTCATCGTCTTCAATGTATTCGTCTTCGTACTCGTCAATCAGTTCTTCAATGTCATCCAACAGATTGCTGTGCATCTCGACAGCTGCAAAAGACTCATATTCTTGCTCTCGCGATCTCTCCACGAAAACCCGAACATCATCCAAGATCGAATGAAGCTCTTCAATTGCCATAGTTGGAACTCTCATTGGGGGTGTCAGTGAGATTTCTTTAAGCAGAAATTGTGGAATCACCGTGGTGTAACATGAGCAAAAAGGTTACGTTTTTGCGGTTCAGGCTTTGGTGCGTCAAAAGCCGTATTCCTATAGATCGACGGGCTTTTTAAGCACCCCCAAGCGGCTAGTGCGAGTGACATTACACAGTCATCATGACTGCCGGAATTTGCTGCTTCCTTGCCATTGGGTAACACTACGAACGTCATCAACTCATCAAGAATCTTCGGTGATCGCACCAGCAGATCCTCGTTTCGCAGCAACTCTCTCAGTACATCAACCAGCTGCGGTCGGCTGCGAATCGTGGTCAGAAACCCTACACGCTTGGTCCGTCGCATACCCCGTTCATCGAGCTTAATCTCATGATAGAGCTTAGCGTAGTGATGTTTATCCAGCAGGGAACGCAGTGTAACCAGTCCATGATTGTTACGTTCAACGATCAACAGGGCTTCATTATAATACTGAGCAAGGGTCGTTAGCTTCCACGCTAACAGGTCCGGGTCCGTTTTCGTGCGCAGTAGCGCGACTTGTTCGTAGGATAGAGCATCCAAAACCGTGGCGACCGACCAGTCCGTATCACGATCGTTGACTTCAATTCCTTCGGAAACGTCTACTCCGATACGATATTCACCGTTGGCAGTCGGTTCCCGAAATATCTCTAGCTCGCCAAACTCCTGCGGTTCAATCAGGTATCGCAGGGCACTCGAAGTATCATTGGCAAAGCGGTTGACGGGAAGATCGAAACGCGTTGGCTTCGGTGCATAGTCAATTCGTTGTCGCATGCGCTCCAGCAGGTTGCGCTCGAAAACCATGCGACCGGATGCTAAGAATGCTTCTCGCGCAGTTGTCGGGTAGTCCTGATGAAAGTCTTCCAGTCTGCCTTGGCAGTTGATGTCAATCGCTTGCCTTCGCCAATGCAGATTCTCAAGGGTTACTCCGAATGCTAAGTTTCCCTGTTCACCGATTTCGTAGGTTACGGTTTCATCGAGTAAGCGTAGTTCCTCTTCGCCACCGTAGCGTGGATCTTTGCCAATGGACTCGCGAAACGCTTCCTTCTCCGCTTCATCAATGAAAGGCTTCGTATATGATTCAAAAACGAACCAAGGAAAAAAGTCTGCTTCGTAACCGGAGCGAGATTGGTTTTCGTAAGCATCCCAGAACATCTGATAGAAGAATCCGCCTACGCCGCGTGCGGTGCTTTCAAATAGCACCTCTGTCCCATCTGCGATCGCTACGTTCTTGAGCAGGGCAGAGGCATAATCGCTTGCAGAATTACCCCAACGGGACACCTCACTGCAGTGCAGAAAGGAAATCTGGTCACCGACAATCTCCGAACCTCCAGCAGTACCGAGACGAAAGCGCGTGTTCAGTTGTTGCCAGTGCAGTTCTCGTTTACCTGAGTAACCAACTTTCGGCTTTAGCGGGGCAGGATGATTTCTCTCCATCGTTCTGACCATATTAAAGAGGGTCAGATTGGTATCGTCATCATGCGCAACGATCGCGATTCGCTTTTGTTGCGAGAAAGTGCTCGCACGGTAGAAACGGGATAAGCAGTACGTGCTCAACCCTGATCTCCGTGGTTTCAGCACCACCCGTCGAACCAGACCAGTCCGCTTGAGTTGGTCTTCACACCGATAATGGAGAATTTTCTGTACATCGTTTGGTACAAAGGGAATTAACTCACCGCTTCCAAAGCGTTCGATCCGTATTATTTTCTCGAAATAAAAGAGGGGATCGTCCTTGAGCTTCTGTAAAATCTCCCTGTACTTATCGGTAATCATTCAATCAATGAATGTGCGCGTAGAGAGTGCTGAAACTTACCCGTTTGACGAATCAGCTTTAGCATTCCTTCGGCGATTTGTTGAATCTCCAGCTGCGCGTCCGATGCAGCCCGTAACTTATAGAAGTGAACAAAGGCCCGAAAATTCATCGACATTACCCACCGCAGCTGATGTGCATAGGGCAGCACCAACCGGGCTGACTCTTTTGCTCGTTTTCTTCCGACTACTGGTTCCAACCGCTCGATTAGCTGATGATAAAGAGCATGGCATTGCTCAATCGTCTGTTGGGCAGTTGCCAATTCTTCATCCGGCCAATCATCAGGTAGATAGTATAGATCCTCTTTTAGTTCCTTATATCGAGCAGACTCGCAATTGATCGAGACTCCGGCGCGATGCTTTAAGCAGTGAATGTGGGAAGCGATGTCACCGGTTACACGAAAGCTGAGTAACGAGTGCTCAAAGGGTGTTCCGTGATTATGGTCGGCTAAGTAATTTAAAAGATTCGCTATTTTATCAGGTGACTTGTAATTCGGGTTCTTGTCTATCTCTGCGTTCGTGGAAGCCCATGCTGCACGGGCGTGAGAGAAATCAGAACCGCATACTTCAAGGAGTTCTACTCTATTTTGGTGCATATTGTATCACTGTAAGTTACAAGTTGCAACATATTACGTTACAAAATTGCCTGTGTATAAAAATCGCTCAGGGGAGGTAAAAATTATATGGGGTGGGGGTCGTGGTCCGGGGGGGGGGTGGGGGTGGTCTGGCGCGTGATTAGCGGCACGTGCGATCATTTTTCAAGCGTTTGCACCGTAAGCCGCTAAGTCACTGAAATCATGAGCTTTTAAAACGTCTTTACCGTTATGAAGCCGATAATGTACGATATGGAACTCATTCTATCGAGTGTCAAGTAACTGATTTAATTGACTTTCATACTCAATCAGGTCATTCGTTTCCGGCGCATGCTTGGATAATTGCTCAATCATTCGCGCCGCCAGTCCTAAGTCACCTGATTGAATGGCGTGCTGTGCTAAATCTAGTTGCATTTGACGGGTATTAGTTAGTGTCCATTTATCGGCTTTAAGTTTGATTTGTTCCGCGCTTAGTCTTTCGAATATTTTAAGCCGATCAAGTAAAGAATTAAGGGCTGTTACTGCACCGCGTGTATCTTCTTTAGCATTCGCATTTTCATATTGAATTCTATATTGTTCAGCAGCCCATAAAACATCCATTTCCTGAAGCAATGCTAAACGCTTCTTTTTTGCGCGTTCTATTAGCTGTTGTTTAGCTTCAAAAACGTCATTACATTCTTGCGGCGATTCAATTAAGTTTACATCGATCGGCGAAATTTTACTGCGCTGAATTGAATCTTTGCGAGCGTTTTCGCCCTTTCTATCGCGTTTTTCACGCTTTAAACTAGTCATACATTTAAATCCGTAAATAAATGATTAAATTTTATGCTATAGCGCCGCTAATCATATTTAATTTTGCGTAAAGTCGCAAGACAACGGCGACAAAATGAATACGTGATGCAATATTTATCATTTAGGCATTCAAGCCAGTCTTTACCTGCTTTAAGATTATTCAAATTTCAGGATACACAAAATTATTTTCGCAAGGTTGTCTTGACACTCTTGCAACTTCATATAAAGATTGACCGCAATGCTTGAAATCAAGCAGGTTGCAACCGTTTCGCCGCAATTTCGCGGCAACAAACTTTCCTAGTGAGAAGCACCATGCAGATCGACCTCGACAACCAAACCATTTCATCATTCACTGATCTTGCCAGTTTAGATCTGAATGACCTACGCCGCGCCGTGCGTAGAACTGGATATTTCAAAGGCAATTCAGTTGCCACAAATTATCTGAGCAAAATTGATTGCATCAAAGTTATTGAGCCTTATGTGCTAAATAATTTTGATGCAGCTGAGCACGCCGCTAATTGTTTAATCAACGGCGAGAAAGTTGAAGAACCTACCCCACAACCTACCCCACAACCTACCCCACAAAATAGCGCAGACAACGCGCTAACAATAGCAATTGCGAACGCGTTGCAAGCCACTGGTTTTACAGCACCGAAAGCCGAGATTGATGAAAGTAAAGTGATTGAGCTTATCAAGCAACACGCAACGCCAGCCATTAAACAAATCGAAGTCAAGCAAATTAGCGGCGACTTCAAAAACGTGGGTATTCAGCACAAATTTTTTCCACAATTGCTGCAGCTAGCCACGGCGCGGCTAAATGTTTGGCTTTATGGTCCTGCTGGCACTGGTAAGACTAGCGCCGCGAAAGCCGTAGCGGACGCGCTTGACTTGCCTTTCGGCTTTGTAGCGTTTTCACGCCAATCTTCAAAAGGTGATTTGTTCGGAATCCGCGACGCACGTGGCGAGTATCACGAATCGCAATTTGTTCGCGTGTATCGCGACGGCGGCGTGATTCTTTTAGATGAGATTGATTGCGCCAATGACAATGTGCTTAAAAGTCTTAATGCGGCATTAGATAACGGTTTTGCCGTCACACCTGACGGCGTGATCGAAAAACATGCTGATTGTATCGTGATTGCCGGTGCCAATACGGTTGGCAACGGCGCAGACGCCGAATACTCCGCCGCGCAACAAATCGACGCATCAACTCTTGATAGATTCTTTTTTCTTCATTGGCCGGTCGATGAGGCA
>Ga0208161_1001541_pt1 | contig 12248 bp, 24 predicted proteins | sample CB_VirMetaG_3_FD_184538 | JGI IMG/M metagenome (GOLD analysis project Ga0208161, IMG submission 184538) | Freshwater to marine saline gradient viral communities from Chesapeake Bay - CB_1508_1S Viral MetaG (SPAdes) (version 4) | ecosystem: Environmental > Aquatic > Marine > Coastal | place: USA... | reverse complement strand
CTCCTCCAGCTACTTCAATTTTAGGAGAGAATATCTCTGTTGAGCTTTGCCTGTTGTTTTCACATTGCTTGCGTAGCTCGACAGGCTCGAACATATCGCCAAGTAAGTTAACATCCTGATACCTTTGACTAAACTCCTGAAATGTGAACGACCTATGACGGATGAGTTGTATGCCGATAGCCTTGCTGGTGTCAATCTCAAAAGTTGCATATGCATGCTCAAATGGAGACCAGTGCTTATGCTTCATCAAATAGTTGATGAGTCCAGCGTAATCGCCTTGCTTGTCGCTGCGTGACGAAGACACACGAGCCACTTCAGCAATATGTTTCTCCGCGTTTGGTGTAATGTTTATGAGTTTAACTTTCATTTCTGTTTTATTTGCAGTCAGGGCAGGATTCGAACCTGCAACCACAAGCATATTAAGCTTATACTCTAACCAATTGAGCTACCTGACCATAGAGTCGTTTTTAAAGGACACCACCGATTTACATCTAAATAGCTTTAAACGACCAAACCCTTGTTGGGACGATGGGACTTGAACCCATGACCGCCTGTGTATAAGACAGGTGCTCTAACCAACTGAGCTACATCCCAAGTTGATCGACGCTTTAAATTGCAGTGCGCCACCTGACTAAAAAAAACCAATACGTCAAAGAAAGTAGCCGAGGCGGGACTCGAACCCGCACGTCCAAGACACTGGATTCTAAGTCCAGCGCGTCTACCTATTCCGCCACTCGGCTATCCTCACCAGTAGTACGTCATAGGTTTGTCTTTAACGACTATGTAGACGTGTACGACGAGTAGTGATATACATAGAACTTTAGATCTTCCTGTGTTCTCATACATCAATTGCACTCCAATCTCGCTTAGCGAGGCGTATGCATTAACTTTAGTCCTTGATAAAAACCCCATCTTCAGTTTTTCCTGTTCTAAGTTTAATTTCGTCGTAAGCGTGTTGCAGACAAGACTCAAGATCATACCCCGTCTGTGCGGCTAAGATAATCAAAGTGACCATTACATCACCAAAAGCATCTGTGGTTTCTTCTCTATTTTTTCCTTTTGCTAAGCACCCAGCCAGTTCACCGAGTTCTTCTACCACCTTGAGCATCTGTCGCGATGCGTTTTCTTTTTCAACCAGCCCTCGATCTCGCGCCCAGAGCTGAACCAGTGTAATTAAGTCTTCCATTCTATTTGATTTGTTTGAGTTCATGTCATGCCACCCGTCCCAAAAGACAAGTTCACTTGGAGAAACGCTCAGCGAATCCCCCGCCGTAATCTTTCTGTTCAGCAATTTCGCCATTTTCTTTTAATTCTTTGACCATCTGCTCAAGTTTTTGTCGCTCAATTATCAACTCCTTGCAGTCGATGGCTGTTTGTTTAATTGATTGAAGTTCTGCTTTTCGCGCCGACCCATTGATCTCTGGATCAACGGGTTTCTTTACCTCTTCTATCATGTTTTCAATAGCTATCGCCATGCTATTCATGAGTCTTTCTGAGGCTCCTTCTGTAGTGTATTTAGGTCTTGACATACATCAGATCTTCTGGTCGCATTCTTAAATAATCTACCCCGTCAATGGTTATCTCGTAAGCGATACCAGGGCGAAAATACACAACCTCTCCTTCTTTTACGTCAAGATGTTCTGACTTTTTGTTGTGTGTTGTAAACCTTCCGCAGTCAATAACCTCTTTTTCAAAGCTGACGACTTCCAATATGCTGCTCTTCTCTTCTTTCTCTTTCTCTATCTTCTCTAGTAGCAACCAACCGCCAAGCGTCTTTATCTCTCCACTTTCTTGATCCTTGTAAGCTATAGCCTGGCAAGCCAGAGTTTGTTCATCGTCGTACTTAACTAAATAGTGGTTTTCATTATCTAGCGGCAGCTGTTGACCTTTTTGTATCACTACATGGTGATGAAAGTACAGCGTATCTCCTTCTTTAACTCCTGTATCGTATTTGAATGGTGGAGCTATTACTTTGCCTTCTACGGTTCTGTGAGCAAACTCATCAAACCGAGTGTCCACAAACAGTTCTTGACCGTTGGACAGCGTTAATGTGTCGTTGAATCGAGACTCGATTTCAACGACGAAGTTGTCAAATGGCTTCATGTTAAAAGTTTAAGTCAAATTCAATTATTGTTGGAGCGTCTTCAACTACTTTCCATAGCTTAGTTTCTCCTTCGTCGTCTTGAACGTAAACAAAGTATCTACGCTTGCCAAACTTGTGTAGTGATCTATCGTCATCTACTATTGCTGATACTTTGTTTTCTCCAGCTTTCATTCCTACATAATAGGCCAGAGCATTTTTAGGGTCTATACCTATTATGATCTTTCTAATTAAACCTTCCATTAGTTCAAAGATAGACCAAGTGAGTTTAAAAGGTTGTCAAGCGGGTCTTCCCTGTCATAAGCTTGAAAAATAGCTTCTGTTACAGACTTAAGTTCATCTTTAGACTGAATGTTAAACTGGAACAAAGACTTCATTTCAATTGCCTCCCCCTCGTTCTCTTCCGTTAGTGCTTCTTCTGGGATGACTCCAAACATTACTACGGACAACACTCTGTGCTCCATTTCGCTATCGATGACAAGGTCCTCTATCTCCTGTATCTTCTGGTTGACTTTCATCAACAGCTCTATTGATTTCTCGTCCATTTTGTATTTTTGACTAAGATACCAATTTAATGCCTAAGTCTACAGTAAAGAGAAAAAAGTTATTCAGGGAGGTCTCGTTTCTTGATGACAGATACGTTAGCAAGAACTACTTAAAAGACTTGAGATCAAAGCGAACTATGTTTTGCGAGTCAAACGAAATTAGCTTCAGTCATCTGGAGTTTCTTCTATGGGCTTACGACAAAGAATTCTGGACCATAGCTTTTGCTTCCAGCGAGTACGGAATGAACAAAAACAACATGGGGGACAGAGTAGTCTATCCCCTCATGAAGCAAGAACTCGTATACAAGCACTTTGATAAGTTAACCCCTAAGAAGAATATAGACGACCAGATCTTCAGAGAAGAAACCAAGTACAACTATAGGGTTAGATATGGAATAACGCAGAAGGCCAGACTTTTGGTCCAGCGCTTCTATGCGTTATTCGAAAAGTGAGGTCTGGACAAGCGTGTAATAAGTCTTGTTGTTATTATCGCGCTTAGCCTGTAGAATCCTCTTCCTGTTTTCTCCGTTCTTCTTGTAAGAGACATGAACCCAGTTAGGTTCATTGTCGTCCCCGTATTCCCAAATCATTTGATCGAACGTTAGGTTGTCTTTGATGAATTCAAAGATTTGCCTGTTAGTGATCTTACCATAAACGTCCGCGTCAAGATCGAGCGCCTCTCCTGACATGTGCTGAGAGTTTTTACTGCCTCCAATAGCTGAATTGAGCTCTTTAGAACGATATCCAGAAGATACCGCAATAGGCACACCAAAGTGATCACGAATCGGTTGAAATACATCCTCTGCTATATGTTTTAGATTCTGTACTGCTTGTTCGCTTGGTGTGTTGTCAATACCCAACCTAGAGGCTGTAATGCTCTTAGTTACTTCTTTTAGTGATAAATTCTTGCTTAATTTCATTTACTTTGACCGCCTTTTTGAAGACTTCTAAGGTATCTGTCTCTCAGTATAGGATTCATCATGCCTTCGTAATTCTTCAGAGCTTTTTCAAACTTTTCGGTGCTGTAAGAAGCAGAGGTGTTAGCTCTATTTAGCTCGTCTCTAATTTCTTTTCCTTGAGGGCTGTTGTATTTAATCCCCGTGCCGTAAGACTGTAGGGCGCTAAGAAGATCAGACGTTCTGTTTATTCCGAATCTATCTCCCCCCACCTTACCGCCACGAGCGTAACTCTGTCTCTTTGCCCCCGCCTGGTTTAGCTTTTCCATAAGATCCTCCATAGGTGATGCTCCCATGCCGCCTTTAGTTTCGTTGCGCATTTGCTGCGTTGGATCCTCTTTCATCGCGGGTGGCTCACCCATGTCGTCAGGACCTTCGCCGTCATGCATCATCATCTCTTCGTAGCGGCGCTCATCAAGAACGTAGTTGCCTTCTTCGTCAATCGTGATTGGGTAATCATCGTCGGCGATCATGTCCTTGCCATTCTCGTCGCGGGCAACAGCATACTCATTCCAGTTACCGTATACCTTGACTTTAGAACCATCAGGCATATCGTACATGACGTACTGTTTGTCTGCTCCTTCTTGTTCTACGCTACCAGCATACTGACCAGTAAGAGTAAAACCATTCTTTTTAGTAGGATCGCCTTGTGCTTGCTCACGCATCATAGCCTCAAAGCCGCCATCCTGGAACTTCATGTAGTTCATCCTCTTCTGTATTTTGTTTTTTGTTTGTTGGTTCTTACCGTCTGCTCGCCATTCTTTGGAGCGTTAAACGAAATTCTGTCCTTTATTTTCTTGATAGGAGTTCCTTTCTTACCCTTAGCTACAGTCTTAACTGCTTTAATGCTTCCAGTCTTAGGATCGCGACGAGTCACAACTTTAGCTTGGGTCTCTATCTCTCTGCCATCGACACCGTAACCACGAGTACCTTTTCTGACCTGTCTTCTTCTGTAGCGAGTCTTGGTTTCTTGCTCCATCTTAGGAACGTTAGTTCTCGTCACGCTACGGCGGAAAGGATCACCCTTCTCCCCCTTGACAACAGTCTTGCTGCGCTTTACTTTGCCGTCTTTGTCGTAAACGGCTTTAGTACGCATCTTTCTTTCTTCGTACTCCTTGCCTTCTACATCTACGTCTCCGCGCCCTTTCCAGCGCTGGTTCTTTTTTCTTGGCGTTGCCATTATCTCTTAAGGTTTTTGTTTGGCGTTGTGTAAGTCAAACCAGTAACTACGTTACGGGCCATCGCTGCGGGGGCGCTATAAGACTTCCCTCTAGCTGATCTGGAGGATCTACCGCTAGAATAAGAAGAAACGTCTGCACCAGACTCCCTAGCCATTCTTTTAGAAGCAGAAACGACAGACTTGACGTTAGTCTTTCTTGCTAGACTGTCATCTCTCCTGGTTTTAGCACCAGTCACCTTGCCTCCGTTGCTATAACACTTCTTGGCTTTCATGACTCAGTATCCAGCGCGTTTCAAAATGCGCTCTTCTTTAGCGATTTTACGATCTGCATAGCGCCCAGCTTTTGCAGTCTTACCTTTTCCGAGAAGATTCAGCTCTCGCTTGTCGTATCGCTTCTCTCGCTTGTTGTAAGCCTCCTCAGATGCTCTTCTGGTGGCTCTCTTTGTTACTCTTGGCATAGCGCAAATATAAAACAACTTCACTTAACCTAAAAACAGCCTCAACCTACCCAAAATAAAGGCACAAGTATGCGCTAATACAGCTCTTCAGCTAACAGACTCTCTCGTACACGAGAAAACCCTCTTCTTAGTCGCTTCTTCTCTTTCTTAGAAGCTTAATCGCTCAAGAGCTTTGGCGAAGTTACAGCTTTTTTCTGACAAAATCAAGCTTTTTTGGTGACTTTAATGAAATCACGTAAGACGTTTATAATGAACAGCTTATGTACGGTTACTTAATGTAGCTTCTAAGCAAGGTTTGGTGAAGTTGAGGGATTTTAACACTTCTGGGGGCGATCACCCCGTTAAAAATGGTGGAGTCTTATGTGAGAGGGGGATAGAGCAAATTTACGCGCGTAATCAAAGCAGTTCCAAAACGGATTCCCAAACCCCGTGGGTATAATGCAAGCGGGGTTTCGACCAAATTTTCAGCGTTTTCCCTGCCAAAGCGAAGCTTTGAGGCTTTGAAAGCAACGGAGTAGCGTCAACAGCGTAGCTGTTGGAGTCGGAGTCTGACTCTGCACCACGCCAATCCCTCCCCAAACCTTTGGTTTGAAGCCTTGCCCGCCATGTAGCATGCCCACGCGTATGATGCGCAGTGTGCGCCCAGGCATGTCATGTCATGCGCTCGCATGTCTGAGCATGATGCGCAGGCGCGGTCTGATGCCCTTCTTTAATCCCCCTTTAGGGGGATTAACTTTTTTATCAGCAAAGTTTTTTTTGGAATTTCGGGAATCTTGCCCTTACCTTTGCCGAAGCCAACGGCGCTGTTGCCGAAGGTTGAAAACCTTACACCATGAACGAAGTTCATAACACCAACCGAATCAACATCCTGAAGGATGTTAAGACTGCTGTCAACACTCTGTTCTTTGCTCCTTCGGAGCAAAACAAAGTAGAAGCTAAAGCTTCTATCGAGGCTCTCATCAACTTCGTTGATGCAATCGAGATGCCGAAGCCGAAGGCTTCGAAGCCAGTTGCTAAGAAGGCGAAGCCTTCTAAAGCTGCTCCGAAGGAGCAAGCTGTTCAGCCGAAGGCTGAAGAGATGATGGAGTTGTTCAAGCAGTTCCTTGCTTCGCAAGGAGTTGTTGAGTCTGTTGAAGAGCCGAAGGCTCAACCGAAGCCGAAGGCTTCACCTCGCAAGAAGTCTACGACTTCTCGGAAACCGAAGGTTTCTCGTCGTCCTTCTCGGAACGAGAAGTTGGAAGCTCAAGCTCAGAAGCTTTCTTTGAAAGCTGCTGAAGACCGAGCTGCCAAGAATGCTCCGAAGGAGGTTGTGGTTTGTGATAACAAACCAACTAAAGCAAGTCCCTTTGGGACTCGTCGGTTGGCAATCAACGACGAAGTCGCTGCAGCAGCTAAAGCTGCTGAGATGAAGCGGAAAGCTCGCCAAGCTGCTTTAGCAGCTCAAGCAAAGCTTCTTGCAGAGCAAGAGGCTTTGGCTGAAGCAACTGCAGAGCAGTTGGATTTGTTCGGCGAAGACTGCCCTTTCTAAGCTTCGCTTAGAACTCTCTCATGTCATATCACACAAAACTTTCATCGAAGATGAACTCCAACATTCAAAACCACATCAACCACCTCAAGACCAAAGGTCTTGCTAACATCATCTTCATTTACAATGAAGATAAGCCAGAAATCGTTTTCGATTACTGCAAAGCAGTATCGAAAGCAGTGAAGGTTCTCAATGGAATTGAGAACGGGGAGCTGAACGACTACAACATCAAAGATGTTGAGAAAGTCTCCAAGGCGTGGGAGCGCATCATACCTGTGAGGAAGCAAATCAAAGACTTCGTCTTTGCGAATCGAGGACTCTTCGAGAGTAAAAGTCTCTACGAGACATTTACTTCTCTTGAATATGCTCTGTTTCAATTCCACTGCTTCATCAACGATGAAGGGAATGGTTACTCTTCATTCGAAGAGTGGATGATTCTTGCAGGGTTCCAATCGAAGATTGGCTAATCAACTGAAAACGAAGTTTTAACATCACATAACATCATATCATGCAGCACAAAGCAATCAACTCCCTCAAGACCATAGGTCTTGACATCATCGAGGACCATGTTGCCTTCGGCACAAACTACATGACAAGCTTCGTTGTCAATTCTTACCACAAAGTGGTAAGAGATATCAATGAAAACCTGCCGAAGGCAGAGCAAGGGAACAATCTCGCATGTCATGTCATATGTATGGCATGCTTAGTCCTCATCGAGGACTTGGAAGACCTCTTCAAGTTCGACAACTTCTACGTCTTCGAGTTCGGAGAACTCAAAGACATTGCCGAAGCAGTCATTGACGAAGTCAATGATATGGCATATGATGAGCAAGCGCATGACATGCTTGCGGAACTCACGGATGACGAGGACTAACCCTAAAGGGTTAAAAAAAAAGATTTGGAACTTAAGGAATCGTTGCCGTATCTTTGCCGAGTCGATGGCAACTCAGCCACGGCATTCACATCACAATCACATCACATCATGAACACCATGAACAACCCCAAGCTTCAAGCTATGCTTGACCTCTTCTCTGCTGTTGGATTCGACGCTGTCCGCAACTGCGGGATGTATGACGAACTCACCTGTGACGAGCAGATGCAGTTGGAACAACTGCTCGAAGACTGAGGCATACTGATGAGACCTGAATGGTCGAAACACTCCGTAGGAGTGTCTATGTCAATCACAAACACATCACATCACATGAAGAGTTCAGCTCACAAAGTCGCTATCGCTTCAGCGAAAGCACTACAAAACACCATTTTCAATGGTGGGTCTTCAACAAGTTCAAAGAACTTCAAGTCTCCGACATCAGGTTACATGGTAGGCGGCTGGCATCACGAGTTCGCTATGCCTATGGATGAGGACGACAACCGAACGTTCTTTCGCTTTAGCGATGCTTTCTCATGGTACTTGACGTTATGTCACGAAGTGCTTGAGGATTCGGATAAATCCGAAGCATTCATCGGGACTTGGGTCGAAGGTCACTTCATCATCTTCGATGTATCACTCAACTTCGATAGCCTCGAAGAGGCTATGGAGGTCGCCAAGTCCAAGGGCGAACGTGCCATCTACGATGTTGCCGAAGGCAAAACAATCAATCTCTAAACATATCACATCATGGAAAATATCACTTACTCCAACATTTGGACTTACGAAGTAAAGTCGCTTCGTCGTCAAACCGACAGCATCAAAGAAGCACATAAAGTGCTTCACGATCACGTCATGTCATTGCCGTTTGACTTCCCAAGTGAGGAATTCAGCAAACTTTCTGAAGCTTTAGCTTCAATTTATTCGGCACAATTCTGCCTTCAAATCGATGTGGAACACATCGAACAACGAACAAAACACGAGCTGTCATGAGCAGGATGTATTACAGGTTCCCCATATTACACGTCCCTTCACCGAAGGTGACGGAGTCAAACAAAAAAACCATCGAAGATGAATCTCAGCAAGGTAACGACAAGCACAGCGGAACGGAAGAAACTTCGTCACAATCTTCGATTGTGGATGAAGAGAGCGACGAGTGACGAAGTCAACCAGGGTTTGACATGGTATCACGATGCTATGTCATACTCGAAGGAACTTAGCAACGCTTTTGGTGTCTCAGGAGAAACTGCCGCAGGAGTTATTAGTGCTTTAAGCCCTAATAATCGGTGGAATCGCAACAAGTATGATGCTATGCAAGTCCTGCAAGCCGTCAGAGACGGCAAGTCGGAGGACGATGTCAAGGTCTGCACCTTCAGCAGAAACAAAAGCAAAGCTTTTGCGATTGCTCGTGGAGACCGCAAGATTCTGAAAGAATCGCCGAAGACTTTCGCTTTCGCTCGTAATGTAGGCGAATGTGATACGAATCACATCACGATTGACAAGTGGCATCTCCGTGCTTGTCAGTCGGCTTCTACGAAGCCAATCAAGCTCACCGAGTCGTGTACTGCAAAGCAGTACCGAATCATCGAAGAAGAAACGATGAAGGTCGCTCGTGAGTATAACATGACAGGCTATGCGTTCCAAGCGGTCGTGTGGGTTACAATCCGCAACCGATGGAATAACTGATTTACAATCAGTTAAAAAAATAAATTTGGAAATTAAGTTTTCCTGTCCTTATCTTTGCAACGTCAACGGCACTCAGCCAACGACATAATCTAAATCCCTTACATCATGCGTTACTTCGCAACCTTCGTCGCTATCATCGCGGCAACCATGACCTTCGGTCAAACCTCTGACATCGCTACCGACAGCGTAGCCGTATCACGCCCCGTATTTGATGCTACATCAGGTATCGCCACGGGAGACAACGTCACCATCGAAGGCACTTCTTACGAAGTGCTTGAGACCGAGAAAGGTTCTCGTTATGTGATGCTCACATCATCACGGACTGGCAATGCTTATGCATTGTGGATTGGAACGCCGACTGCCGAGCAGTTCGATGGTCGTACCATCTACGAATTCGAGAGCGGCTCCAAGTGCGTGTATATCATGGGCAAGACAGGCAACCCATACAGCAAGTGGTTGAGCGAAGAGGACTTCGCAACTAACTGATTTTTAATCAGTTAAAAAATAAATTTGGAAAACAGGGAATCTGTCCCTTACCTTTGCTGAGCCAACAGCGGCAACCGAACGTCCATCGAGGTAACCTGCGCTACCGAGTATGACGGGAACGGACTTCAAGTCCGTGGTGGTTCGATTCCACCTTCGGTTCTAATCACATCATAAACACATCACACTATGAAAAATCCTGTGAACCCCAACACTCCCTTCGGGATGCTGTACAACCAAGGTCGCACGACCAATCTCAACAACGGACCTGCCAACACCGCAGTTGTCAAGCTTGTAGCCGCAAGGTCTGCCATGCGATTGTTTGCCAATGGCATCATCCCATATCGTGGATTCCGACTCAAGGATTTAAAGGAGTTCTTCGGTGTCAAGGGCAACAAAGTTGCAGTTTACGAACAGCTTGATGCTCTTCTTGAATCAATCCGCGAGTATGAAATGACGCAAATCGACGAAGCATGAACATGAATCTCAACCACAAACTTGGCAAAAACGAAGTTGCCATCCTCGACTACACCAATCGTGAAGTCGATATCGTAATCGTCAACAATCTCGACGAAGTCGAAGACCTCGAATCCGTTTTAATCGAGATGGGTTACAACCCATCAGAAATCTCTTACATGTCATGAGCAACACACCCGAACCTATCAAGTACCAAGACCTGCTCGAATCATACGCTGAGCAGTTAGTCGAGGACATGGACTACCAATCCCTTGTCGTATGGGCAAAGGAGCAGATGTTCTACAATCTTGACGCATCAATGGACGACGAACTCGGAGCGGAAGCCCTCGAATACCTTGACCTGCCACCAAACACACCAATCGTATGAAAGTATATGTTTCAGCAATAGACGTGAGAAACGTAGCTAAACGAATCAACGTTGCCATCACCGATGACCAAATAATGGAAGTATTGGAGATGTATGAAGAAGAAACGAAATACGATAATGACCCGACAGCTACATGGGATTTGATTGTGGAGCATTGCATCTACAACGTGACACAACCCGACTACCTGCCACCAAACACACCAATCGTATGACACAAGAACAGATTATTTCAGACATCGTAGCTTTCGAAATGGGGAGTCTCGGTCGCCGCGACACGCTGATTCTTTTCGGCGAGCTTGTTAAAACAGGCATGGCATGGAGACTGCAAGGGTCGTATGGTCGTATGGCAGATGAACTCATCGACATCGGGTTAATTACACAGCAAGGCAAGGTCAATTGGAACGAGTGGAAAGACGATACCGAAGACACTGACTACTAACAAGTTAGTAAAAAGAAAAATTTGGAGTTACGGATTCTGTGCCGTATCTTTGCAGAGCCGATTGGCATTCAGTCGGTATCACTCAAAACACATCACATCATGATTGAAGACCTCACTTCAGACGAGTTCGATGCACGTTTCCGTCTCGTCCCCAATCACATAGTACCCAGCAGGGGTAACATGTTCGAGACCTTCGACGAGGAACTCGACTTCGTCCGCTCTATTGACCCGTTCCGTATCTGCACTCTTGTAGAAGGCGACGATGGCGACTTGTACATCGTCAGCGGATACCACTTGGTGAACCGCCTCGGCTACTTCATCCTCGAAGAGCCATTCGAATTCGACTTCATTGCACAATACTAAACACATCACATCATGCCTAAGAAAGCACGAACCATGCGAGACCTTCGCAATGACCCACGAGTGAGCCAAGTATTCAATGACGGCATTGATGGCATTTGGGTTCATCTGAAGGATGGATTCATCAACCAACGCCTCGAATGTGGAACCATCCACGAATACACCATTGCTGAATGCTGTCAGCAACTCAACGAAGAAGTAATCAAAATCCAGTAATCATGTCACGCAACGAAGCATACGAAGACATCATCCGCGACGAAGAGTCGCAAGACAACCAACCCCAAGTTCAACCTCAAACCCAACCTGCTATGTCACAGCAATTGACCCGCGACCAACTCATCGCACAAGCCGAATCTATCCTCAACGTCCTCAAGGAGCAACCCGTCACCAAGCTGAGCGTAGGCATCTCGCTCAACCAAGAGCTTGCTCTTAAGCTGTTCAACCTTGGATACAATGCCGCTCTTGACCGAGTAGAGCGAGCGGTTTGCAACTATTCAATCGAAGTCAACATCGATGCTTATGTAGGAGACCTGCAAATCTGCGGAACTTACGATGCAGATGTGGAATGGAGCCAAATCAATTACCGCATCGGCATGTTGGAATCGTCCCGCGAGGAAGAGGTGTGGGATATGCTCGTTGACGAATTCGGCGAAGAGCAACTTTCAGTGAGCGGCTACCTCCCAAAACCCGCAACCAATGACTAAGAAAGAACTGCTTGAGGCACTCAAGGACTTCCGCGATGATGACATCATCGTCGTGGAGGTCTTTGACACCACCCTCTACGAAGACCTGTATGACTTCAC
>Ga0208161_1001539_pt1 | contig 12258 bp, 14 predicted proteins | sample CB_VirMetaG_3_FD_184538 | JGI IMG/M metagenome (GOLD analysis project Ga0208161, IMG submission 184538) | Freshwater to marine saline gradient viral communities from Chesapeake Bay - CB_1508_1S Viral MetaG (SPAdes) (version 4) | ecosystem: Environmental > Aquatic > Marine > Coastal | place: USA... | reverse complement strand
AAATGTTCATTTTGTAGGTGATGCTTTATCAGCTCGTGGTATTACAGTTTCAGGAGCTCAAGGTATTTTAGCAGTAGAAAAATTTACCAAACCAGTTGACCATTGGGCAGATGAATGGGACAACCACGCAGGTGATGTGGTATATTTTAAATAAGTTTGGAAAATTTAAAAAAAGATATTATATTAATAGCATGACAAAGTATCAACAAACTAAAAAACTTAAAAAAGCTGATGGAACTATCGCTTATGTTTTTGATGGTAAGTTACATAACTGGGAAGGACCAGCTTTGATACCTGAGGGAAATGATCGTAAACGTGAGTATTATCTTCATGGAATAAAATATACTGAAGAAGGTTGGAAAGAAGCTCGTCGTAATCGTGAAGGTTTACCTTGGTACAAAACAGCTATGGGTCAAGCAGGACAAAATAGAAACTAATATGAAAATAGGTTTATGTGGAACAATGAGTGTAGGTAAAACTACATTAGTAAATGCTTTAAAGGAATTACCTGAATTTAAAGATTATAATTTTGCTACTGAACGTTCAAAATATTTACGTGATTTAGGCATTCCATTAAACACTGATTCAACTGTTAAAGGTCAAATTGTATTTTTAGCTGAACGTGCTGCTGAATTAATGAATGAAAATATTATTACAGATAGAACTGTAATTGATGTTATGTCATTTACTAAAGCAGCTAAGTCAATTAATTACTATGAGGCGGAAGCGTTTTGTGATTTAGCTAGAAATTTGTTACATGAATATGATTATTTGTTTTATGTTTCTCCTGTAGGAGTTGAAATGGAAGATAATGGTGTTAGAGAAACTGATTTAGAATATAGAAATTTAATTGATTTTACTATTGGTTTACATTTACAAAGAAATAAACATCGTATTAAAAATCTTACAACATTATCAGGTACTACTGAGGAACGTATTGAACAAATGAAAAAAACAATATTTGGGTAATATTTATGACCATGAAATTATCTGAGTTAAAATCTGAAATTAAAGAATATATTGTAGAAATTTTATCTGAAGAAGAAGATAGAGAACCTACAAAAGCAGAACTTGATGCTGAAAAAGTAAAAGGCGCACCTTCTAAGTTTAAAGTTACAAACTCTGAATTTGAAGATTTTAAAGAAAGACTAAAAAATTTAGTTAAGAAAATTAAAGCTATGGAAAAAGGAGAAGCCAAAGATAAAAAAATGGCTGCCCTAAAACAATATATTAAGAAACCAGAATTAGTTAAAGCGTTTAAAGAAAGAGACGTTAAAATTGATACTGGTGGATTAGTAGGTTAATATGAAAAAATATATTTTACAAGGGGTTATTGTATGGGGAGCAATAGGTTTGCTATGGCTCCTTTTTATGTATAGCAATTCTAAAATCTCAGATAAAGAAAAAGAATATCAAGCTAAAATTGACTCCTTACAAATAGAAATAGGATTAAATAAAATTAAAATTGATTCTTTAACATCAGCTAAACTTGTTTTAGATTCAATGGTAGCAGTTAATAAAGGTAAGTTAAATGAAGTTTCTAAAAAAGCAGAAACATATAGAAAAAAATACAATGAAGAACATACTCGTATTTCTAATATGTCTAATGACAATATCATCAGCGAGTTCACAGCAGCTTTTGACTACGACTGATTCAACAGTTTTAGTTCCTGTTAGAGCTTTAAAAAATGCTATGTTAATGAAAGTGTCCTATAATAATTGTAGGAATGAACTTGAAGTAGCTAGAGACTCTATTCGTTTACAAGATAGTATTATTGTTAATCAAGATGCTACTATTTTTAACTTAGTATCTCAAGTTGATGTTTTTAAAGCTAATGAACAAAACTATGAAGAGGTAATGGGTTATAAAGATAGTATTATTGAAATTAAAAATAAAGAAATAGAACATTATAAAGGAAGTGCTAAGGCAGCTTGGTTAATTACTGGGTTAAATACTATTGTCTTCCTTATACTCTTAATATGAGTCAACCCGATTTAAAACAAATAATCAGAGAAGAATATGTAAGGTGTGTTCAAGACCCAGCACACTTTATGAAAAAATACTGTAATATTCAGCACCCACAACGTGGTAGAGTATTATTTAATTTATATCCTTTTCAAGAAAAAACATTACGTTTATTTAGGGACCACCCATATTCAATTGTTTTAAAATCTAGACAGTTAGGTATCTCAACATTGGCCGCAGGTTACTCACTTTGGTTAATGTTATTTCATAAAGACAAAAATGTACTTTGTATAGCTACAAAGCAAGAAACTGCTCGTAACATGGTTACAAAGGTTAAGTTTATGTATGATAACTTACCTTCATGGTTAAAAATTCAAGCAGAAGAAAATAATAAATTATCATTACGACTAAGTAATGGTTCACAAATTAAAGCCACTTCAGCAAGTAGTGATGCAGGTAGATCAGAAGCTGTTTCATTACTGATAGTGGATGAGGCAGCATTTATTGAACAAATTGGAGAAATATGGGCATCAGCACAACAAACACTAGCCACGGGTGGTGGAGCAATAGTACTTTCAACACCGTATGGAACTGGAAACTGGTTTCACAAGACATGGGTGTCAGCGGAATCAGCGGAAAACGACTTTTTACCTATCAAGCTCCCTTGGTATGTACATCCGGAAAGAAATGAAGACTGGAGAAAACGACAAGATGAATTACTAGGTGATCCTAGATTAGCAGCACAGGAGTGTGACTGTGACTTTAGTACATCAGGTGATGTTGTGTTTTATCCTGAATGGATTGAGTTTTTAAAACAAACAACAATTAAAGATCCTATTGAGCGTAGAGGAGCAGACCAAAATCTTTGGGTATGGGAACCAGCTGACTATACAAGAGAGTATATAATTACTGCTGACGTAGCCCGAGGTGATGGTAAAGACTCTTCTGCTGCTCACGTAATTGATATCCAAACCAATACACAGGTAGCAGAATACAAAGGACAGCTTCCACCTAAAGAATTTGGTTATTTCTTAGTTGGTTTAGCTTCCGAATATAATAATGCAATGTTAGTAGTAGAAAATGCTTCAATTGGATGGGCAACTATTGATGCCATTATTGAAAGAAATTATCGCAATTTATACCACTCACCAAAATCAGACCAATTAACAGCAGAATCATATTTAAGAGTATTTGAAGGAAGTTCAGATATGACTCCTGGTTTTACAATGTCTTTGAGAACAAGACCTTTAGTTATTAACAAGTTTAGAGAATATGTTGGTGATCGTTCTGTAACAATTTATTCTAAACGATTATTAGAGGAAATGAAAGTATTCGTTTGGAAAAATGGACGACCAGAAGCTCAACAAGGGTATAATGATGACTTAGTAATGAGTTTTGGTATAGCAATGTTTTTAAGAGATACATCATTAAAATTTCAACAAATGTCTCATGATATGACTCGCGCTACACTTGGAAATATGGGTAAGAGTACGTATACTGGGGGATATAATAATAACCAAATAAAAAATCCATATTCTATTCAAACAGATCATGGACAAGAAGACATTAGTTGGCTTCTATAATATTTATAAGATATGGCAGATACTAGTTTATTCACCCGATTACAACGACTGTTTTCTACAGACGTAATTATACGAAATCAGGGTGGCAACGAATTAAAAGTAATGGACGTGGATTCAATCCAACGTTCAGGAGATATAGCTACTAATTCATTAATGGATAGGTATAATCGTTTATACTCTCCGGCATCAACCTCTTTATTAGGAGCTCAAATTAGTGTAAACTGGCAATACCTTAGAACCATGGTCTACTCAGACTATGATAACATGGATTATGATGCTATTGTTGCCTCTGCTCTTGATATCATTTCAGATGAATCTACATTAAAAAATGATATGGGAGAAGTTCTCCATATTAAATCAAGTGACGAAGATATTCAACAAATTCTTTACAACTTGTTTTATGATGTATTAAACATTGAATTCAACCTTTGGTCTTGGATTCGCCAAATGTGTAAATACGGAGACTTTTTCTTGAAATTAGAAATTGCTGAAAAATTTGGTGTTTATAATGTAATCCCATATACAGCTTTCCATATTGAAAGACAAGAAAACTACGACCACGAACACCCAAATGCTGTTCGTTTCAAATATTCTCCAGAAGGTATTTACGCTGGTGGTTCTGGTTACTATGGTGCTCCAAATATAGGAACATTTAATAACGAACCCGGTATTTACTTTGACAACTATGAAATGGCTCACTTTAGATTGTTAACTGACGTTAACTATTTACCTTATGGTCGTTCATATTTGGAACCAGCTCGTCGTATTTTCAAACAATATGTGTTGATGGAAGATGCTATGTTAATTCATAGAATCTCTCGTTCACCAGATCGTCGTATTTTCTATATTAACGTTGGTTCTATTCCTCCAAACGAAGTAGAAAACTTCATGCAGAAAACTATTTCTACTATGAAGCGTACTCCATTAATGGATAACCAAACTGGTGAATACAATTTAAAATACAACATGCAAAACTTGTTGGAAGACTTTTACATTCCAATTCGTGGTAATGATACATCAACTAAAATTGAAACCACTCCAGGTTTACAATATGATGGTATTCAAGACGTAACTTACCTAAGAGATAAATTGTTTGCCGCCCTTAAGGTGCCTAAAGCATTTATGGGTTATGAGAAAGACTTGACTGGTAAAGCAACATTAGCGGCTGAAGATATTCGTTTTGCTCGTACAATTAATCGTATCCAACGTATTGTGTTGTCTGAATTGTATAAAATCGCTTTAGTACATTTATATTCACAAGGATATACAGGTGAGCAATTAACTAATTTCGAATTAGATTTAACTACCCCATCAATCATTTATGACCAGGAAAAAATTGCCTTATTAACTCAAAAGGTAGATTTGGCTCAAAAGATTATGGAAACCAAATTATTACCTACAGATTGGGTTTATGAAAACATTTTCCACTTGTCTGAAGATCAATATGATGAATACAGAGATTTGTTAGCTGAAGACCAAAAACGTTCTTTCCGATACAAACAAATTGAAGAAGAAGGTAATGATCCTAGAGTAACAGGTCGTTCATATGGTACACCACACGACTTAGCATCACTTTATGGTAAAGGAAGAATGTATGATGAACCAGAAAACGTTCCTGTAGGATACGGTGATGATTTAAAAATGGGTCGTCCTGAAGAAAAATCTACTAATAGAAATACTCAAGATGATAATTTTGGTAAAGACAGATTAGGAGCTAAAGGCATGAAGGATAAAGATAACGAAAACGAACAGGGAAGTATTAATCCGGAGTTTAAAGGAGGTTCACCGTTAGCTTTAGAAGCAAAACAAGTTTATCTTAAAAATAGAACTTTAATTGAAGGTTTATTTAAAGATAAAAAAGACAGTGGAGATTCACTTTTAGATGAATCTAAATTGAAGAAATAAAAATCCTGATATATTTATAACAAAACCTCAAGAATGAATATTAAACATTCTAAGTATAAGAATACAGGATTATTGTTTGAACTTTTAGTTAGACAAATCACAGCAGATACCTTATCTGGTAAGGACTCAAAGGCTGTACATATTCTTAAAAAATACTTTGTACGCACAGAATTAGGAAGAGAATACAAATTGTATGAAACTCTTTCTAAATATAAAAATATTACCGAAGGCAAAGCCGAAATTATAATTAATACAATTGTTGAATCTTCTAAAGACCTTAATAGAGGTACTTTAAAAAGACAAAAATACAATTTAATTAATGAAATCCAAAAACATTATAATTTAGAGGAATTTTTTAAAACCAAATTACCTAGTTATAAAGTATTTGCTTCTTTATATACGCTATTAGAAATATACAACAGCGAAAACTTATCTAATCCTGACCAAATTATCGATAATAAAATGTCTCTATTAGAGCATTTAACTTCTAAAAACATTACTAAAGAAAAAGTAGAAGATGATTTGTTAGAAGAATTTAAATCATACGATAAAGACTTACGTATTCTTACTTACAAAGTAATGTTAGAAAAATTCAATGGTAAATATGAATCATTGAATGATAACCAAAAATTAGTTTTAAAAGAATTCATTAATTCAGTTGACTCAACTCCAAAGTTAAAGGAATTCTATAATAACAAAGTTGGAGAAATTAAAGAAGAATTAAATAAATTATCTAAAAAAGTTACTGACAAAGCTATTCAAATTAAATTGAATGAAGTAGCTAATATACTTTCTCCATTAAGTAAAACAGCCAAAGTTGGTAACGATAATTTAGTTAATTTATTACAATATTACGAATTGTTAGAAGAATTGACTACGTTACATGGCTAATTTTAAGTACAGACTAAAAGAAGTCGTAAAACCAAAGGATGTTGATCCTGAATTGCTTGACAGAATTGAAAAGCGATACGGAAAAATTAATCCTGAATACGATTTTTTTAGTGATGATTTAAGTAGCTATTATAAAACAATTTCTGTAGATCCTGATACTGGCTCTATTGACCACCAAACAATTAAATTAGCTAATTTTGGTGATTCATTAAAAGAATTATCTCAAGCAGTTAGGTCATTAGCTGATTTATCAAAAACAACAGATGGTAAATTAGATCCTAAACTAGCAGTAATTGCTCAAGATGTAAGAAACGTATTTAATAAATTCCGTACTCACATTAGAACAGAATACCCAGAACAATACGTTCAAATTAAAAACCTATTAGATGAAATATCCACAATAGGATCTTCATCAGGATTTACTTCAGGAGGTGAAGGTGAAAATCATACTGGTCCTTCTCCAAAAGGATCTAGTTATGGAGCTTATACACAAGTAGGATATAAAAAAGTAAATGAAGGTCCTGGTGCTACATTAGGTCCTGGTCCAAAAGCAGGTCCTGAAGGTGTTACTAAAAACAAATATGTAACTGATTTTAAATATAAGTTAGTTAATAAAAAAGCATTAAATAAAGCAGCTAAAGGTATTGAAGTAAAACAACTTTGGGAAGATACAGATATTGACTCTTATTTACAAGACGCTAGTATAAATAAACCTTCAAATAAAAAATTTATTGGAAGTAGAATTTTAGCTTTTGACAAAATAGAAAGACAATTAAACGAGTTAATACCTTTATTACAATCAGCAAAACATAAAACCTTGGATTACTACAAACAAAATCCAGACTCGTTTTCAGTTGTGTATGGAACGGATTTAGCTCAAGACTATTTAAACGACTTATTGGAATTATTTAAAGATTAATAATATTTATAACATATGGCAACCTTACAAGAACAATACAATTTAATTAAAGAAGGTAAAGGTGATAAACAGCACTTTTTAAAACAAGCTAGATACTTGTTCCCTGAATACATTACTTCTTTAAATGATTTTAATACTACTATTCATATTTTGAAAAACAAGAGTATTATATCTGAAGCTACTTCTAAAACAACAATTACAAATAAAAAAGATTGGTTTAAAATCTTTAAAAAGAATATTGCTGAAGCTGTAGGTGTTAAAAATAAAAAAGAATACGGCGATCAAAACGAATTTGAAAAAGTTGACAAAGAAGTTGAAAAAGATTTAGCTAATCAATTTGATAACAAAGATAATAAAAATATTGATAACGTTTATGGTCAATCTTTCTTAATGGGGTACTATACAGAAATGAAAGATCCTAAAAATGCTAAAAAAACAGTTGATGAGTTAAAACAAATCGTGTTAAAAAACATGGTTAAAGATATTAACTATTATCATACAAATGCCTCATTTGGTGTTAAAGGCATTGGTTACACAAAAAGTGCAGAACCTAAAGCTCCAAAAGGTAAACATAAATCTAGCGGATACGGAGATTTAGACAAGAAAAAATAATGAAACAAGTATTAATTGAAACATTACCATTTCAGGTATCTCGTAAACAACTACATGAGGGTGTTAAAGCACCTTCTGGTAATCCTTTAGTTGAGGGTATCTTAGCAACTGCCGAAGTAAAAAATGGTAATGGTCGTTATTACCCAAAAGAGTTGTGGGAAAGAGAAATCGATAAATACCAACAAGTTGTTAAAGAAAATAGAGCAACTGGTGAATTAGATCACCCTGAATCCTCTATTATTAACTTAAAAAATGTATCTCATATTATCAGAGAAATTTGGTGGGATGGTGATAAAGTAATAGGTAAACTAGAAATTTTACCAACCGTTTCTGGTAACATTTTAAAAGCATTAATTGATAACAACGTAACAGTAGGTGTATCATCTCGTGGAATGGGTTCATTAAAACAAATTGGTGAAACATTAGAAGTACAAGATGATTTCGAATTATTATGCTGGGACTTTGTTTCAACCCCATCCAATCCAGGCTCATATATGCACTTAGTTAAAGAAGGTAAAGAAGTTCCAACTTACCAATATGGTAAAGTTAACGCTTTATTGACAGAACTTTTGTGTGCTAATGGGTCTTGCCCCATTTTTTAAAAAATTTTATTACAAGGGTGATTTTTTAGAATCCCCATATATGTATATTCGAATATGCCATTAATATATGGCATTGAGATTTTTAATATCTATTACGCTTCGACATTCTGTCAATAATAAGCGTACTTCCAACACAATTTAATTGAGGAAAAACTAAAAAAAAGTATGGTAAACAGAGACTTACTCGCAGAAGCCATTGCCGATGCCAAAGCTGTTAAGGAAACAGCCATCGCCAATGCAAAAGCTGCTTTGGAAGAAGCCTTTACTCCATTTTTGAAAGAAAAGTTAGCTGCAAAGTTAGCTGAAATGGATAACATGGATGAGGTTGAAATCGAAGAAGCTGAAGAAATGGAAGAGGGAGTTGAAGAAATGACTGAAGCTAATGATGCTGAAGGGTACGAAGGTCAAGACAGTAAAAAAGACTTAGGTACTAAAGAAGTAGATGAAGCTGAAGAAATGGATCTCGACGAACTCTTAAAAGAATTAGATGAATTAGAAGAGAACATCAACTTGACCGACACAGAAACCACTCCAACCGAACATGGCAACATTGAGGAAGAAGAGGAAAAAGAAGAAGGTGAAGAAGAAGTTGAAGGTGAAGAAGAGGAAGAAGAAATCGACCTTGAAAACATGACCGAAGACGATCTCAAATCATTCATCGAAAGTGTAATCGCTGACATGGTTGAAGCCGGTGAATTAGAAGCTGGTGAAGGCGCTGAAGGCGAAGAAGAAATTGAAGGTGAAGAAACTGAAGAAGAAGAAATCACTGAGCGTAAAAAGTATGGCGGTAACAAAGGAGACATTCCTGCTGCTAAAAGAGGTAAAATTAAAAAAGATACCGCTGAAGAAGAAGGTATCGAAGACTACAAAAAGAAAAAGAAAATGAAAGAATCTTACGACATGGAAGAAGGAATTGACGAGATTGTTGGTTCTGGAACCGATTTTGCCCAATTAGCTGACATGCTAGGAATTAGCATTGAAGCTGCTAAATACTTAGTAATTGGTGGTGGATTGTCAGTTCCTGCTATCTTAGCTGCTGTTAAAGTTGGTGGTGACAAAGCAATTCAATTCTTTAAGAAAATGGCTGCTAAAAAATCAGTAGCTGAAACTGAAGAAATGGATGAAATGAAAGCTGAATTAGATGAAGCTTACAAAACTATTTCTACTATCAAAGAAGAATTAGCCGAAGTTAATTTATTCAACGCTAAGTTACTTTACACTAACAAAATCTTCAAATCTAAAAACTTGAGCGAAGCTCAAAAGGTAAAAGTATTAGCTGCTTTTGATAAAGCTGCTAGTGTTAAAGAAGCTGAATTAGTATTCGAAACCTTAAACGAGGGAATGACTACTACTAAAACTTCTATGAATGAATCATTAATCCATGGTGGTGCTTCTAAAGCTGCTGGTGTAGCTGCTAAAAAGCCAATTATGGAAGCTAATGACCAGGTTACAAGATGGCAAAAATTAGCCGGTATTAAATAATTTAAAAAAAACAAAAAAATAAAACAATGTCACAAGTACAACAATTATTAGAGAGCGCTGCAGGTTCTTGGAAGAGCTTGCAAAGCGACGCAGCCAAATTAGCCGGAAAATGGGCTAAAACTGGCTTATTAGAGAGCTTGGGTGAGGTTGAAAAAAACAACATGTCTATCTTGTTGGAAAACCAAGCCAAGCAATTAGTAACTGAAAGTAATACTATTTCTTCTAACTCTTATTTCACTTCAGGTGGTGAGGGTGAGAACTGGGCTGGTATTGCTCTCCCATTGGTACGTAAAGTATTCGGTACTATCGTAGCTAAAGAATTCGTTAGTGTTCAGCCAATGAACATGCCTTCAGGTCTTGTATTCTTCTTGGATTTCCAGTATGGTAATTCTAAGAATCCATTCACTGCTGGTTCTTCTTTGTACGGTACTAGAAACACTGCTTCTCAATTCCCATTCTCTACTCCAGCCGCTGCTGGTGGTTTGTATGGCGGTCCAGAAGGTCGTTTCACTTACGCTACTAACCAATTCTCAGCTTCTTTAAGCTTAACTGGTTCAGCTAACGGTGGTACTTTACCAACTGTAGCTTCTGGTACTGGTACTGTAGTTACTGCTTCTTGGTCTGATTTGAATTTCGATTCTGACTATTCAGCTTCTGTAGTTGCTAACGGTATCTACAAAGTAACTGTAACTACTGCTTCTGTATTAACTTCATTCGATCAGGATGCTGTTCGTGGTTTCGTAGGTTCAGGTTCAGGTGATGGTGCTAATTTTGCTCCAGCTAACTTGTTGCCTGCATTTACTGAGTACAACTACACTGCTGGTACTATCAGTTTCTTCTACACTGCTTCTGCTACTATCGCAGCTGCTAACTTGAGTGGTTCTTTCACTGTATTCTATGAGAAGGCTGGTAACCAAGATGGTATCAATGTTACTTCAGGTAATAACTACGCTGGTTCAGTATCTGGTCGTGGTGATTTCGAAGCTGATGGTGCTTTCTCAACTCCTAACGCTGCTGGTGCTCAAATTTCTATCCCAGAAATTAACGTTAAGATGCAATCACAAGCCATTACTGCTAAGACTAAGAAGTTGAAAGCTGTATGGACTCCTGAATTCGCTCAAGACTTAGCTGCTTACCAGAACATCGACGCTGAAGCCGAGTTGACTAACATCATGAGTGAGTACATCTCTATGGAAATCGATCTTGAAATTTTGGATATGTTGATTGAAGATGCTGCCGCTGGTACTGAGTACTGGTCTGCTATCTCTAACCAAGTAATCTCTTCAAACGGTACTTTCAGTACTTCTGATTTCTACAACACTCAAGGTCAGTGGTTCCAAACTTTGGGAACTAAGATCCAGAAAGTATCTAACAAGATCCACCAGTTGACTTTGAGAGGCGGAGCTAACTTCTTAGTTACTTCTCCAACTATTGCTACTGTATTGGAATCAATCCCTGGATTTGCTTCAACTAGCAACGGTGATGCCGCTCAAATGGAATACGCCTTCGGTATGCAGAAAGTTGGTCAGGTTAACAACCGCTACACTGTATACAAGAACCCATACATGACTGAAAACTTGATCTTGATGGGCTACAAAGGTTCACAATTCTTGGAAACTGGTGCTGTATTTGCTCCATACATTCCATTGATCATGACTCCATTGGTTTACGATCCTGATACCTTCACTCCAAGAAAAGGTCTCTTGACTCGTTACGCCAAGAAGATGTTGCGTCCTGAGTTCTACGGTAAGATCTACATCAACGGTTTAAACACCTTGTAATCTTAACTTAAAAGGATAAACATTTAGCAAATAGCCCCGCGAAAGCGGGGCTTTTTGTTTTATTTTTAATATTTATAGATATATGTTTAACATTTTTGAAGAATTATCTTGGCCACAATTTTCTCAATTGGAAAATATTAAAAGATTACCTCTTAATGAACAAGTAACATATTACAATCAATATTTGTCTGATTTAAATATCGCGAGACAAAATTTTATAGATTATCAAAATAAAGGTCCTCGTCAAACTAGTATCATAGGTGTGCTATTACAAGAGGATTTATTTGATTTAGAACAAGAAAACGGAAGTAAAATTTACATAACAGGACTTATATAATATGCCAAATTTACCAATATCAGGATTACCAGCAGCTAGTACTTTAGACGGCTCAGAATTATTTGCCGCAGTACAAAGTGGTGTAACAACTTATACTACCTTAGAAGATGTTTCTAATTATGTAACTAGTTCAATTTCTACAATTGACACCGGCTCACTTATGGTTACAGGTTCTATTTC
>Ga0208161_1001537_pt1 | contig 12261 bp, 9 predicted proteins | sample CB_VirMetaG_3_FD_184538 | JGI IMG/M metagenome (GOLD analysis project Ga0208161, IMG submission 184538) | Freshwater to marine saline gradient viral communities from Chesapeake Bay - CB_1508_1S Viral MetaG (SPAdes) (version 4) | ecosystem: Environmental > Aquatic > Marine > Coastal | place: USA... | reverse complement strand
GAGGAAGAAGTTGACGTTGACGTAGATGTTGAAGACGAAGAAACTGTAGACGAAAACGCCCGCACAGATGCTGAAGAAGAAGGCTACTTAGACGGGATGCACGATGAAAAAGAGGATTTAGATGAAGCTGCAATGGATAAACTTAAGCAACTTTACAATGACAAGGAATTACTTTCTAAAATCATTACTGTAGATGGTGAAAAAGTTTCCGTAAAAGACTTACTCAAATTAGCAGCATCAGGTGCTGTTGGTGGTATGAAAAAGTCTGGTGCAGGTCACGACATCGGTCCTAAAGAAGGTATGGAAGAAATGGACGAAATGAAGAAAGAGATCGAAGAATTAAGATCTGATCTTCAAGAAGTAAATTTACTCAATGCTAAACTTCTTTACACAAATAAAATCTTTAGAGCTAAAAACTTACAAGAAGCTCAAAAGGTAAAAGTTTTAGAAGCATTTGACAAGGCGTCAAGTGTAAAAGAAGTTAAACTTGTATTTGAAACTTTGAATGAAGGTATCAAAAATACTCCTAAAACTCAAATCAAAGAATCATTAGGTTCAGCTTCTAAAGCAGCTGGTGTTGCCCAGAAAAGACCAATTATGGAAATTGATCCACAAGTGGCTAGATGGCAAAAATTAGCTGGTATAAAATAATAATAACAATTCAAAAACACATTTAAACAATGTCACAAATTCAATCTCTTTTAGAGTCTGCTGGTGAAGGTTGGAAAAACCTCCAAAGCGACGCTGCTAGATTGGCTAACAAGTGGGAAAAGACAGGTTTATTAGAAGGTCTCGGTAGCGAGATTAATAAGAACAACATGTCTTTAATCCTTGAGAACCAAGCTAAGCAATTAGTAGTTGAGCAATCATCAACTGGTGGTTCAGCTAATTTCACAGTAGGTACAGGTGAGCAGTGGGCAGGCATCGCCCTCCCATTAGTTCGTAAGGTATTCGGTCAGATCGCTGCTAAAGAATTCGTTTCTGTACAGCCAATGAACTTACCTTCAGGTCTTGTATTCTATTTAGACTTCCAGTACGGTGATAATAAAAACCCATTCACACAGGGCGAATCACTTTACGGTACTAAGAATTCTGGTGCTTACCCATTCGAAACTGATGCCTCTAACTTAGGTGCAGTAAACACAGGTGGTTTATACGGTGCTGGTAGATTTACTTATTCTACTAACCAGTTTTCTTCTTCAGCTACAACAATGACTGTTGCTAGCTCAGGTTCAAACCAGGACATTAACTTCGACTCAAGATTAACTGCTTCTTTAGAGGCTGATGAGTTACACGTAGTTACTTTCCCATTAGCAGCTATCCCTAACTATGACCCAGAAGCAGTACGTGGATTCGTATTAGTTTCAGGTTCAACTGTTGGTGCTGATAACTTAGTAATGGCTTTAACTAAAGTAGTTGGTAATAACATCCAATTCGTAGTTTCTGCTTCTGACGGTGTTATCACACAGGGCAACAACGCTATTGTATACTACCAAAAGCAAACTACAATGTCTCCTTACGAAGTAGGTGATTTCGAAGCTGGTAACGACTATGCTTACCCTAACTCATTATCTCAAACTGACATCGACATCCCTGAGATCAACATTCAGATGAGAAGTGAGGCTATCGTAGCCAAGACTAAGAAGTTAAGAGCTGTTTGGACTCCTGAGTTCGCACAAGATCTTAACGCTTACCAAGCTCTTGACGCTGAAGCTGAAGTAACTAACATTATGAGCGAGTACATTTCATTAGAAATCGACCTCGAGATCCTCGAAATGTTAATCAACGACGCTGCAGCTGGTACAGAGTACTGGTCAGCTCAAAACAACCGCCAACTCAACGCCGCTGGTACTGAGTTTACAGTAGACGCTTCTGGTTTCTACAATACACAAGGTGGTTGGTTCCAAACTTTAGGAACTAAGATCCAGAAGTTATCTAACAAGATTCACCAGTTAACTCTTAGAGGTGGTGCAAACTTTATGGTAATTTCTCCTGCTGTAGCTACTATCCTCGAGTCAATCCCTGGATACGCTTCTACTTCAGACGGTGATGTAACTAAAAACTATGCCTTCGGTGTTCAGAAAGCTGGTTCATTAAACAACAGAATGGATGTTTATAAGAACCCATACATGAACGAAAACTTAATCTTATTAGGTTACAGAGGTTCACAGTTCTTAGAGTCTGGTGCTGTATTTGCTCCATACATTCCGTTAATCATGACTCCGCTTATCTACGATCCAGATACATTTACTCCACGTAAAGGTCTCTTAACTAGATACGCTAAGAAGATGATTCGTCCAGAATTCTACGCTAAATTATATGTAAACGGTTTAAATACCCTTTAATACATAAATTTATAGTATTATTTCTGAAAAGGAAGAGGAACCCCGCGAAAGCGGGGTTCTTTTTTCATATGTATAATCAACAACAAAAGTTCTTATTTTATGGCTTCAAATCATCACAACGATGAGGTCTTTGTAGAAAAACGAAGACCTAAAACCCCAATCAAGTTTAAAATTCAATTAAATGAAGAACAAAAAGAAGCAAAAGCAAAAATCCTAAATAATACAGTTACATTACTAGCCGGATCGGCTGGTTCAGGCAAGACATTATTAGCATGCCAAGTCGCATTAGAAAAATTATTTACAAGAGAATGCGAAAAAATTATAATTACACGTCCTACGGTGAGTAAGGAGGAAATTGGCTTCCTACCAGGTGACCTCCGCGAAAAAATGGACCCATGGGTCCAACCCATATACCAAAACATGTATTCTTTATATGACAAAGTCAAAATCGAAAAGCTCATCAGCGATGGGGCAATTGAGATTGTGCCTGTTAGTTTTATGCGCGGTCGCACTTTTCTTGATAGCGTAGTAATAGTTGACGAAGCACAAAACGTTACACATGAACAGATGGAAATGATCGTTACTCGTATTGGTTTACGTAGTAAAATGATTATTTGTGGTGACGATCATCAAGTAGACCTAAAACGTAAGGCTGATTCTGGATTTAGATTTTTATATGTAGCAGCACGTAAAGTTAAAAATATGTGCGCTATATCTTTAAAAACTAATCATAGGGATCCAATTGTAGATTCTTTGATAGGATTATACGAAGAAGCAAATGAACAAGGTTTGAATTTAGGCACCTCAGGCTCTAGCGGAAGAAATAAATAATAATATTTCTTGCAATATTTATAATAAAAATATAAATGGCAAATAACTGCGTTAAAACCCCAGCTACGGGTTGCTTAGAAGTAACTATTCAAGAATCCATTATTCTTCCTAACTATAACGTTCAGGAATCATATAATGCTTTTACAGTATGTGGAATTAATAATTATGTTACAAGGACTGAAGTTATTGACTATAGATGGAGTGGATCAGGTATTGGAATCATCTCATTTGTAGATTCTAAATCAGAACAAACCCCAGGCTCATTTGTAAATTCGGATGTTAAGTATATTAGAATTACTAATTTTCCAACAAGTGATAAATTTGCTAGTATTCATTGTATCAAAGATAATGATGAATCTGTAACATTTAAAGTAGAACCAGGTAAATCTATTATATTAAGCAATGATGATTTAGAAATTCCATCAGCTCTTACTTCTTCATTTTCATACATGACTGAAATCAAAGCAATGGCTGGTGGAGGTGGTGACACTACCTACTCAGGCTCAATCCAAATTGAATATGTTGTAGCCTCTGCTTAATATTTTAATTTAATTTTATATATTTAATTTAAGGGGCTCATAATTAGAGCCCCTTCTTTAATATTTATAACAAAAACGTATGGCAAACATTCCTATTTGGCCAGGATCATCATCTTTTCACCCTGGAGATACTCCATTTGGTTTTTACGATTATAATCCTGACTTTCAAAAAGACGCTGATAAGGTAGCAAAGTTTTGTGCTTTGCGCTTAGGTTACCCTATTGAAAACGTCGAATTACAAGATATAAATTTTTATGCAGCTTTTGAAGAAGCTGTTACAGTTTACTCTAACGAATTGTTTGCCTATAAACAAAGAGAAGATTATTTGTCTTTAGAAGGCTCTCCTTATTCATACGAAAATAGTAATGTAAATTTTCAAGATGCAATTGTAACCCCTAATCTACAAACTATTGTTAATTTATCTGAACAATATGGAACTTGGGCAGGAGTAGGTGGTGATGTAGATTGGCATAGTGGTTCAATCGTATTGACCTCAAGTGTTCAAGATTATAATTTAGATGATTGGGCTGCTTCTGTTGGTTTGACAGGTAGTGATGTTGAAATCATGAGAGTATTTTACCAAGCAGTCCCAGCATCTATTCAAATGTATGGCGGTTTAGGATTTGCAGGTACAGGTATGGGAGCTCTAGCAACTGCTGGTTTAGCCGGTTGGGGTGCTAATTCATTTTTAATGTTCCCACTAAGCTATGATTTACAACTTATTCAAGGTATAGAAATGTATAGGGATGTATTATTCTCTAATTTCTCATTTCAACTTATAAACAACAAACTCAGAATATTCCCAATCCCAGGAGACCAAGCAAATGGAGATAAAATTTGGTTCCAATATATGCTAAAATCTGAAGAATATTGCGCTTCAGTAGATATAAATTCCAATTCAATTTCTAATATATCTCAAGTACCTTATAGAAATATCGATTATGATACAATTAACTCTGTAGGTAGAGCTTGGATTTTTGAGTATACCTTAGCTTTAGTTAAAGAAATTTTAGGATATGTTAGAGGTAAATACACTCAAGTACCTATCCCAGGATCTGAAGTAACCCTAAACCAAGCTGATTTATTAGCATCTGCCACATCTTCAAAAGAAGCTTTAATTACAAAATTAAGAGAATATTTTGAATCAACTTCACGTCAAGCATTACTTGAAAGAAGACAAGCAGAATCAGTAGCACGTAATAGTGAATTAGGTCAAGTACCAATGGTAATCTTTATTGGGTAATGGCATTATACGGACAAGCAAGAGATATTAGTATGTTTAGATACGTCAACCGAGAGTTGATGCATAACATTATCTCTCAACAATGTGTCCTTTACAAATACGATATTGAAGAAACCACAGTAAATATTTACGGAGAAGCCGCTTCCAACAAATATTACCACCCACCAATTTTATTATATGCTTTAATTGAATTTGGAGGACAAGGATATAAAGATAGTGAAATTGGTCCTGATTTCAATTGGAATCTTACTTTTAGATTTTTGAAAGATGACTTATTAGCAGCTAGTCAAGATAGTAATGTTTGTAATGATGATAACCCAAATGGTGCTAATGTAGTCCCTCAAGTAGGTGATATTATTATGTATCAAAAGGCTTACTACGAAGTAGATACTGTAAATATATCTCAATTCTTTGTAGGTAAAGACCCGAATTATGATTTTAAAGATGATAATGGAAACAACCCATTAGAAACTGACCTAAATGAATTCGGATATAACATTTCAGTAATCTGTGAAACACATTATGTACCAGCAGATAAAGTACAAATTGAATTAGAACGATTCTAATGGCTAAACAAAGAAAACCAGTACCTAAATCTCAAAAAGAGATAAGTGAAGGACTAATTACCCCAAGTTACACTCAGGCAGGTAATCCTAATGGGGCTACTCCATATTCTGTAAATCCTAATGTAAACCAAACTGGTATCCCATTTAATCGTTCTACTAAATTATCTCGTAAAGAAGACACATATAAAGAATTTACTGTTGGGTTACAAGATTTAGATGAAGCTATTTTTTATTACTTTGAAAATGTAATTCGTCCCTATGTTTTTCAAAATGGACAAAGGATAGCTGTGCCATTGATTTATGGTTCTCCTGAAAGATGGAAAGCTGTTCAAAAAGATGGGTATTATAGAGATAAAGATGGTAAAATAATGATGCCTCTTATCATGTTTAAGCGTAATACAATTACTAAAAATAGAAGTATTACAAATAAATTAGACGCTAATTTTCCTAATTTATATACATCATGGCAAAAATCATATAATCCTTCTAACTTTTATTCTAATTTTAATGCATTGAATAATAGGGTACAAACTAAACAGTTTGTAGCAAATGTTGTACCTGATTATGTAACAGTTACTTACGATGTAGTCATACAAACTTATTATATAGAACAACTCAATAAAATAGTCGAAGCATGCGAATATGCATCAGACGCATATTGGGGTAACCCTGAACGTTTTAAATTTTTAGCTAAAATTGATAGTTTCAACACAGTAAATGAAACTAACCAAGGTGAAGAACGTTCTGTAAAGAGTACATTTACCATCAATATGTATGGATATATAATTCCGGAGACAGTACAAAAGGATTTAAGTTCTATAAAAAAATATAACTCGAGATCAAAAGTTATATTTTCAATGGAAACTACCTCAGATCCCCAAGTATTTAATCCAGACCCCCAGGTTACAGAAGATGGTAGAAACCGTCTTGTTGAAAACGTAAATACTAGAAGAAGACTAAACGACGAAATATTATAATGTCAAATATTAGATTTTTAGACCAAGTACCCCTATCAGCTTACCAAGTCCCAGCTGACCCATCTACTGGACAAGGTTCTTATATTCCGCGTATTATATATGGAGGTGAAACTTTTACAGTTAATAAAAATACTAGTATAGCTACTTTTAGATTAACAGTAGTAGGAAACTTAGTTTTAGAACTAGGCCCTGAATTAGAACTCCCAGATGGTAGTACAGCTCGTGCTAACTCTTATTTATGGGTAGAAGATAGACTTGATAACCAAGGTACTATAGATATAGCAGGGATTATAGAGTTCGGAGAAAACAGCACATTTGCATCAGCAACGATAATTTGATAAAAGAGTCTAATATTTATACATAAACATACATACAAGTGGCCCAAATTAATATTACACAAACCGGAACATCAGGAGTAGCAACACCCAATAGTGGTGTTGTAGCTGTATTTTCTAATTCAGCCGATAATGGTGCTTTATACTATAGATTTTCAGATGGAACTTATGCCCCAGTAGGTAGTACTAGTGGTGGTGGGGGCACTAATGGCACATCAGGTTCTTCTGGTACATCAGGTTCTTCTGGTACTTCAGGTACAAACGGTTCAAGCGGAACTTCAGGCACAAACGGAACTTCAGGCACAAACGGAACTTCAGGCACAAATGGTGCAGATGGTTCAAGCGGAACATCAGGAACATCAGGTTCTTCAGGTGTTGACGGTACTTCAGGTTCATCTGGTACTTCAGGAGAGAGTGGAACTTCAGGTTCTTCAGGAACTTCAGGAGAGAGCGGAACTTCAGGTTCTTCAGGAACTTCAGGTACAAACGGAACTTCAGGCACAAATGGTGCAGACGGCTCAAGCGGAACTTCAGGTACAAACGGAACTTCAGGCACAAATGGTGCAGACGGCTCAAGCGGAACTTCAGGTACAGATGGTTCAAGCGGAACTTCAGGCACAAACGGAACTTCAGGCACAAACGGAACTTCAGGTACAGACGGTGCAGATGGTTCAAGCGGAACTTCAGGTACAAACGGTACTTCAGGTACAAACGGTACTTCAGGTTCAAACGGCTCATCTGGTTCATCTGGTTCTTCAGGTACCTCAGGTGTAGGTACAGACGGTTCATCTGGTTCATCAGGTACTTCTGGTATCAACGGTTCATCAGGCTCATCAGGTACTTCTGGTATAAATGGTACTTCTGGTACTTCAGGTACAAACGGTACTTCAGGTACAAACGGTACTTCAGGTACAAACGGCTCATCTGGTTCATCTGGTTCTTCAGGTACCTCAGGTGTAGGTACAGACGGTTCATCAGGTACTTCAGGTACCTCAGGTGTAGGTACAGACGGTTCATCTGGTTCATCAGGTACTTCTGGTGTCGACGGTTCATCAGGTACTTCTGGTATCAACGGTTCATCAGGTACATCTGGAGCTGATGGTTCATCGGGTACATCAGGTACTTCAGGAACTGGAGGAGGTATTTCAACAGTTTATACTAACGTAGTTAGATACGAATACTCATCAGGTAATGATTCAGCTCAACTAATGTCATCCGGTACATTATTTGGAGGATTGAGTTGGACTCGTTCAGGTACTACTTTGACAGTAACATCAACTGCTCACGGTTTGACAACTGGTGATTATGTAGTACTAAGAGGATTCAACGTTGATTATGTTCACGTTTCAATCACATCAACTGGTGCTAATACATTTACTTGTACAGTAACTGATACAGGTGCAACTAGTGGTACAGCAGGTGCTTACATTCCTGTATTGAATGCTTCTACAATTAGTGATTCAGCTATTGAAATTGAAGCCCCATCAGCAGGAAATGTTCAGTTGATTTCAATGCAAGTTTATATTGATAACTCAGAAACAAACCCTAAATCATTTACAGTGCCAGCAAATGCACTTACTAATGGTGCAGGAGGTAATAGTTCACTCACCTCCAGAATCCCACCAGTATTTATTGCTTGGAACGTAGCAGGTGCTAACTCTTCTAGAATTGGTACAGGATCCTTAACTTTTGTAACAGGTGGTACTGCAAACGTTTATGGTTTATCAGGTGGTTTAGATATTTTTGGCGCAGTAATGATGACATTTAATTTCTAAAAAAAAATTTTTGAAAGTCTTTTATAGAGCCCCAATTTGGGGCTCTATTTTTGATATTTATACTAGAATATTCACTCATATAGATCTATTATAGCACATGGCCCACGACCAACTCTTTTACGGAGCCTTATCTAACGTTACCCCTATTGCATCTGGAAGCAATAGTTACGTTCGAGTTAGAGGTGATTACAACACGGCTTCAAAGACAATTGAAAATGTCTCAAACGAAGGCTCATATCTCAACATAGATTATGTACGCCCTGGTCAAACTTTAGTAGCTAGCGGTCCTTTTTCAGCAGGTACTGTTGTAGTTTCGGTTGATACCGTAGCTGCTACCATTACAGTGGCAGATTTCCCGGCTACTACCGCTAATAACGTACTAACTAGAATCTCCCCAGCACCTGGTGAGTACTATATAGCCTCAGCGTCTTTCCTAGACCCTAACACACAAGTTCCTATTAGTACTAAAAATATTACTGGTAGTAACGACCCAGAATATCAATCAAGCTTATCCCCTATTTACACAGTTATTGGTCCAGCTCGTGTGCCAGGAGGATCATCACCAATTGAGGGTGAATATCACTTATATAATATTAAAGAAGTTTATTATAGAAACGGTGCTGGTACAGAAGCATCTTTTTATATTGGATGGGGTGAAGACGGAACAGAATCAGAAACAGGTACTGTATTATTAGGAACATCGAACCAACAAGTAGGTATTGTTGCTGTTACCCCTTCACAATCATTAGCCCCTATTTTTAGCCCTAGACTCTCAGGTCTAACTAGTTTACCTGTTGGTACTGATGTAGCAGCATATCAAGTAGCAGTAACTACTTTCTTTGATAACCTAAGCACTTCAGGTGGTGCTGGTTCAGCTGGTTCATCTGGTACATCAGGTTCAAGTGGATCATCAGGCACTTCAGGCGAATCAGGTACATCAGGTACTTCAGGTGAATCTGGTTCTTCAGGTTCATCAGGTACATCAGGAGAATCTGGTTCTTCAGGTTCTTCAGGTACTTCTGGAATAGATGGTTCATCTGGTTCTTCAGGTACATCAGGAGCATCTGGTTCTGCTGGTTCATCAGGTACATCAGGAGAATCTGGTTCTTCAGGTTCTTCAGGTACATCAGGAGCATCTGGTTCTGCTGGTTCATCAGGTACATCAGGTTCATCAGGTACATCAGGTACTGCTGGTTCTGCTGGTGCTGATGGTTCCAATACTATCAAATGGAATGTTGGAGCTTCGGTGAATGCAGGTTTCTTTAGTCCTAATAGTGGAACTAATTCAAGTGTTACTCAAATAACATTTAATAATACAGCACTTAATAGTATTAATGCCTCATCTTGGTTAGCTTCAATTAGTGTTGGTGATACAATTTCTATATATAAAAAATCAGATACATCTCAACTTGGTATTTACGAAGTTACAAGTGTATCAACTGGAAGTGGAACTCATATATTTGGAGTTAGTGTAATTGCAGCAAATGGTACTAATTCATTAAACCAACAATTTGCAGTATCTTATACTATAAATGGATCTAATGGTACCTCAGGTACTTCAGGTGAATCTGGCTCATCAGGTTCATCAGGTACATCGGGTTCATCAGGAGTAAGTGGCGTAGACGGCACTTCAGGTACTTCAGGTTCATCAGGTTCATCAGGTGAATCTGGTTCTTCAGGTTCATCAGGTACTTCAGGTGAATCTGGCACATCTGGCTCATCTGGTTCATCAGGAACTAGTGGCTCGTCAGGCGTTTCAGGCGTAGACGGCACTTCAGGTACATCTGGTTCAAGTGGCTCATCAGGTTCATCAGGTACTTCAGGATCTTCAGGCTCCTCAGGTACAAGTGGCTCATCTGGTACCTCAGGTTCATCAGGTTCATCGGGAACTAGCGGATCTTCAGGTGTTTCAGGTGTAGACGGTACTTCAGGTACTAGTGGCTCATCAGGTTCATCAGGTACTTCAGGATCTTCAGGCTCCTCAGGTACAAGTGGTTCATCTGGTACATCTGGTTCATCTGGTTCTTCAGGTACATCAGGCTCATCAGGCGTTTCAGGCGTAGACGGCACTTCCGGCACATCTGGTTCATCAGGTTCATCAGGTTCCTCAGGTTCATCAGGTTCCTCAGGTTCGTCTGGTACATCAGGCTCATCAGGTACTTCAGGTTCATCAGGCTCATCAGGTACATCTGGTTCTTCAGGTGTTTCTGGTGTAGACGGTACTTCAGGTACTTCAGGCTCATCAGGCTCATCAGGAACTTCAGGCTCATCAGGTAGTTCAGGCACATCCGGTTCTTCAGGTTCATCAGGTACTTCAGGTTCAAGCGGTTCATCAGGTACATCTGGTTCTTCAGGTGTTTCAGGCGTAGACGGAACTTCAGGTACTTCAGGTTCAAGCGGTTCATCAGGCACATCTGGTTCATCAGGTAGTTCAGGTACATCTGGTTCTTCAGGTTCATCTGGTACATCAGGTTCAAGTGGCTCATCAGGTACTTCAGGATCTTCTGGTGTTTCTGGTGTAGACGGTACTTCAGGTACCTCTGGTTCATCAGGTACTTCAGGCTCATCAGGTTCATCAGGAACTAGTGGTTCTTCAGGTTCATCAGGAACTTCAGGTTCAAGCGGCTCATCTGGTACATCAGGTTCATCAGGTGTTTCTGGTGTAGACGGCACTTCTGGTACATCTGGTTCATCTGGTTCATCAGGTACTTCAGGTTCATCAGGTTCATCAGGTACTTCAGGTTCATCAGGTTCATCAGGAACTAGCGGTTCATCAGGTTCATCGGGTACATCAGGTTCATCTGGTGTTTCAGGTGTAGATGGTACTTCAGGCACATCTGGCTCTTCAGGCACATCTGGCTCATCAGGTTCATCAGGAACTTCAGGCTCATCAGGTTCATCTGGTACTAGCGGTTCATCTGGTACTAGCGGTTCATCTGGTTCATCAGGTACAAGCGGTTCTTCAGGAACTAGCGGTTCATCAGGTTCATCAGGTACTTCTGGTTCATCTGGTTCATCAGGTACTTCAGGTTCATCAGGTTCATCAGGAACATCAGGTTCATCAGGAACTTCAGGCTCATCAGGTTCGTCAGGTACTTCAGGCTCATCAGGCGTAAGTGGTGTAGACGGTACTTCAGGTTCATCAGGTTCATCAGGAACATCAGGTTCATCAGGAACTTCAGGCTCATCAGGTTCGTCAGGTACTTCAGGCTCATCAGGCGTAAGTGGTGTAGACGGTACTTCAGGTACATCTGGCTCTTCAGGCTCATCTGGTACTTCAGGTTCATCAGGTTCATCAGGAACATCAGGTTCAAGTGGTTCATCAGGTACATCAGGCTCATCAGGCTCATCAGGAACATCAGGCTCATCAGGAGTTTCAGGTGTAGACGGTACTTCAGGTACTAGTGGCTCTTCAGGCACATCTGGTTCATCAGGTTCGTCAGGAACTTCAGGCTCATCAGGTTCATCTGGTACAAGTGGTTCATCAGGTTCATCAGGAACTTCAGGCTCATCAGGTGTAAGCGGTGTAGACGGTACTTCAGGCACATCTGGTTCATCAGGTTCATCAGGCACTTCAGGCTCATCAGGTTCATCTGGCACATCAGGTTCAAGCGGTTCATCAGGTACATCTGGCTCATCAGGTTCATCAG
>Ga0208161_1001536_pt1 | contig 12262 bp, 3 predicted proteins | sample CB_VirMetaG_3_FD_184538 | JGI IMG/M metagenome (GOLD analysis project Ga0208161, IMG submission 184538) | Freshwater to marine saline gradient viral communities from Chesapeake Bay - CB_1508_1S Viral MetaG (SPAdes) (version 4) | ecosystem: Environmental > Aquatic > Marine > Coastal | place: USA... | reverse complement strand
AGAAGAGACTACGCAGTTCCACAAGTTAGTCGGGATGTAAGAGACTCGATAAGAGAACAACGCGCGGATATATATGAGAGATTCGCAACCGGAGATTACACAGTTCAGCAACTCGCTGACCAGTTTGATGTTGTTCGTGATGAAATTACTTCATCTATTAGGGCTCATGATAATTTCCGTAATTCAAATTTGCGAAAATTTAAAAAGGGAAGCCCGAAGCTTTACCAGGCAATTTCTGGATTCGGAAATTCAAGAGGAAGTTTTGATGAGGCGATAAAAGAAAGAAAGTTTAGTAATTGGGACGGTCTCGTAAGACACATATTCACCGACCCAAAACTCCGCCGCTCCGGAAAACACACAGATATGCAGAACGACCTTTTTAAGGCGTTCCCGGATGGCAAAAACCCAGACAAAGATTCAAACATTGAACTTGGATACCTACCAAGCGTTCGCGGCGAATCGCGCCCGCCAGTGAAGGCTTTCAATGACCGCAGAAGCCCAACTCCAGAATTTAGACCGCTTTCACTTTCTCCAAGACAGCCAGGACGACTCGGCAGCGCATCCGATATAGCCGAGAGAGCCGGAAGGCGTGCAGCATTCAGAAGAGACTCATTGATTATTGATGCGATGCGCAGAGGAGACTCAATCTCCGGAGCGATGTCTTCCGTGAACATGACTCCAGCGGAAGAGAGAGACTGGAAGCGCAAGGAATGGACCAGACAACAGCTAAAGAATTTTGCCCTGGACCCTGATGTGAAAAAGAAATACCCAACCCTTGCAACTCAGCTTGGGGACGGCCCACTCATAGATGCAGTTCTTGGGCTGGACGGACTTGATGATGGTTCGCTTGGGAATCTTTGGGACGCTACTGTTACGGAAATTTCAGCAACTCCAGGCTCAAAAGTTCCTGCATATCAAGCCCGACAAGCTCCTCTTTCCCCAAGGGAACTAGCAGCTGCATCAACAGTTAAACGCCCACTTGTTTCTGCATTCCTCGATGAATATAAGAAGAGTGCCCCAGGCGGCCAATTAGCCAAACTCGATGCATCGAGAATGACCGACGAAGACGTAGAGTCCTTCTACAACACATTTATTCTTCCGGAATTGATTAATAATGGAGCTCCATCCCAGCAAGACATAGAGGCGGCAGCAGCACTACCAGCTGTTCGTAGTCGACTTAATGAAGCTGAACAAATTCTTCTGAATGTTCCACTTGAGCTAAGGACCCTCGACCTTCGCATGAAGTTGGCGAGAAAGGCTCTCGAGTCTACGAACATAGACCCCGACAGCCCTGAATTTGAAGACGCTCTTCAAAAGCTGATTAATGACCAACTCGACCTTGAAGCTGTTCAATTTACCGAAGACGTTGAGAAGTGGCTGCGCGGTGGATTTGATAGGCCGCGCCGCATACCAATTAATCCAATGACTGGACAAGAATACACGGATGGAGAACTTGAAGCTCAAATCAATGTAGTTAACGACAATATTGAGCGACTTTCTGCCGGCTTGGACGAAAGGCAAATGGAAGAGCTTCAGCGACTTGGAATGATTAGGAACGTACTTGCCGAGGCCCTTGGTCTTGAAGAGTTTTTAGCTGAAGGGGATGCACGAAATCTAGATAAGCCAGTCGACCCGTTAACTGGTCGAGAACTATCAATGCGTGAATATCTTGAATCTGCTTCATATCAATTGAGTCAAGTCCCAATTAACCCTCTCACTGGCAAAAAATATACTCGACGAGAAATGCAAGAGCAAATTGCAAACCTCGATGCTAGAAGCGAAACAATCCGCACCGGAATGGGCATTTCAAAGCTAAACCAGATTGGCGGACAGCAGCAATTACTTGGCGCACTCATGAAGGCAGCAGCGCAATTAGAACCTGACGATTCTGACATGCCGGACGATATTGATGTTCCAGGCGATGGCGACGTAGATGTAATGGAGCCAGAAGACAAGCCAGATGCAGATGTAATCAACGAAATGCTTGATGCGTTCAAGGATGTTCTCGGCGATGCTGGAGATACGACTGTATCGATACGTTCTGAAGACATAATAAGAGCAAGACAACTAAATCGTCAACTTGAATCCATGCCAGACCCTCGTTCGACGGTCCCAGATACCGACGACTTCTGGACTGGCCTGAGGGACGAGGATGGGAATCCATTACCAGACTATGACGGAACAGCAAGTCACCCATTAAATCTTGGCCCAGATGGACAACCACTCAAAGTTGATGACCCAGATTTCATGCTTGCCGATTCCCTGTATCGCGAACACCTTGACCCAAACAACTATGAACTTCAGGAATGGATAAGCGTTGATAATCCCCATCTTGGCGGAAGATACACGGCGCCACCGAAAGAGCTGGTTAGCCGGTTCTACCAGGGCGACGCAGACTCAAAAGACCCAGAACAAATTGACAAACGAATCAGCTGGGACAGATTAATTGGCTATATCCAAAAAACTGCACCCAATCTTTTCCGTCGCAACAAGAAGGGTGAACTTGTTGGAGACATGAATGAGTTGACGAGGAACGGAAACTACGGAGGCGCCAGCTTTAGTAATGCTCAATTCGACCCGAATGTTCCTTCTAGCGGATACCAGTTTGAAGCCCAGCTTGCGGAACTTAGGGATGCAACGATTGCTGCACAGAGCGCTGAATACCTTTCGCAGGATGCGACTAGTGCCACTGCGCGCGCGCGTCTATGGGACCTACACACACAGGGTGGCTTTACTCCAGATGAAATAGCGTTTGACCTTGAGATAGTGGACCCACAAGTTGTTTCTACTGCGCTAATGATGCACGCTTCAGACAACAATGTCTCTTCATCTCAGCAGCGGCAATTCATGAATATTGCGCAACAAGCAGCTGGTCCAAGACGGGCAACATATGATAAAAAACGAGTTCAGCGTATTATTGATGACCTTAGAAGCCTTGCGCGACTCAGCGGCTCAGGAGCAACCGATTCTCGCTCAATGGTCGCAGAAATCGATAGAGCAATAGCGATACAGGAAGACAGGCTTGCCAAGGTTCAACGAGAGTACGACAACTTCCGTGCTGAAACGCGGACACTGCAAAACATGCTTACGGGATTGTTGCTAACCCGCCCGAAGAACAGAAAAATGGTTCGGGATAATGATGGAAATATTGTTCAGGATGGCTGGGACGAAACCAAAGAACCTCTAGCCAGATACCTAAACAGAATCCGTCTATGGGACGATGAATATATCGGCTCAACTAACCCTGTAACTGGAGAGCGTCGCATCGGAATGGTCACTTACCTGGTTAACCGAATGAAGGATATGGCTCGGATGACCGGAGACGATGGCGGAGCCTCAGCAACTACGTTCATTGCCCAAGTTGCCCAAAGCAACATCGCAGGCCTAAGACAATTTAGGTCGGAAATTCAAGGCGTTAGCTCGGATGCCCAAAATGTTGGAATTTCTGGTTTCATGCGTTCCGGAAGCGCAATAAATAGAGCAGAGTTTGCTGCTCGCCGCGGAGCGCGAAAAGCAGCATCTGGACGATTCGACTTTGCAGACCCGAGAATACTTAAGCGATTTGATAACGCCGGCTACCCGGTAACCAGAAATATGGTTGGCGCTGCATCCGGTTTCAATCCGGAATATTCGAATTTCATTGCGGATGCAACAAGGGTAAATAATTTTAAATATGCGAATGGACCAGAGTTCAATTATTTAAATCCTAGAGAACAGCAGATAATTCGTGCACTTGATGACATGGGTGTTTCTGGCCCGGTCAGAAACCCAGCGCCTGGCGTCCGAGATGAAAACATTGGAAGACGCGTACGAGACGCCATAGGAATGAACAAGAGGCCAATTAAGCGCTCTGGTCTTGACCTTACTGGTCCGGTAGAACCGAAACGTAATCTTTTCAACCCGGAAACCTATGGCCGTCAATCGATGCGCAATAGAACAAGTATAAATATTGCTGGTCGGATGAGTTCGAGCAAGCCAGACATGTTAATGGAAATGGAAGTTGAGCAAGCGCCAAACGGTAAGTGGTATGTAGTAAACAGACATGGACAGGCGCTTGTTGATTCTCCTTTCGATTCGATGTCGAAGGCAAAAGATGCCATGTACTCATTGCGTCAAACCATTCACGAAAAGGGACGACGAAGGGACCTTCCTGGAACCGTGGCTGAATGGGAGGCAACCGTTGCGGGAATGAAGCAGGTTGGATATCGCTCACTTTCTCGCGAAATGCGAAATGCAATGGATGTCGCGCCAATTTCCGCAAATGGAGAAAAGAATCGCTTCATTTTTAAGATAGATGCTGGTCCGAAGCCACGAGCTGGCGACTCAGTTATTTTTAGACGCAACCCATCGACCAATCAACCAGAAGTTCTTTTGATTGGCCGAGCATTTGGCCCGCATAGAACCGAAGCTGATGGAACCATGAGTCTTCCTGGTGGTCTGTTTGATGCGGAGGCAGGAGACAAAGACCTAATGGACACAGCACTGCGTGAAGCAGTGGAAGAAATAGGTCTTGACCAATCACGCCTGCTAAAAGTTGAGCGTCTTGGAATTATTGATGCGCCAGATTGGGACCCTCGGTTCTCCAAGGGCGTTGAGGTTGGTGGAATTTTTGTTGAAGTTCCAGGTGACTGGGAGCCAACGGCTGGCGACGATGCTCTTTCAGCAAGATTTGTTCCGTTGTCAGATATTGCCAGTGGCGAAGTTCCACTTGGTTTCGGACATGCAGCATGGCTCGAGGCGGCATTTGGAGGCTCCGAAGACGAAGATATTGCCAAGCACACAACCGGAATAGTTCTTGCAAACAGGCTCTCCAGAGAGAGACAGCAAAGAATAATTGCGTCCGTTAACGAGGGTAGAAAGATTTGGAATAGAGATACACAAAAGCAAGCAATTACACTATTCGACCAAGACAACCCAGAGCTTGGTTTATTCCCGGACGAAATGCCAGAACCAACCTGGGGATGGAGACCGACAGGCCCAGAGGCAGAAGCCAGAGTTGCCGAAGTGAGAAAACGAGTTCTAGCACAAGCTAAAGCAGAACTGGCAAAGCGAAATCCCCCAAAGGGTGGATTAGGAAGAATTTCTGGTTCGATGAAGTCCAGGGCATTAGAAGTTGATACACCGGATTTTGCCTACAGAATGTCTCCAGACGCCCGTGAGCGAATCGAGACCGATGTCATGTCGCTCAGACGAAAGGGCATGTCCGCTCGCTCAATCGCTGAAACTCTCAGCAATGTGTACTCGATTGATGACTCAATGATTGTAGATGGCCTTGCAATTTCCCCGACAGACTCTCTGGTGAATGGCGTTATACGTAGTGCCAAAGACTCTGGCGTCAACCTGCCTGAAGCGAAAGACACATTTGATAGGCGTAACTTTGACCTCACGAGCGACGCAGCTCAGATGGCAATCAGCGGAATGGACCGTTCATCAATTGCCTCATACCTAGATACATCTGACGCTAGGGCTTCGAGAATCCTAAATTCTCTTGGATTTGATGTTATGCCAGGAGATGGTTCACCTACCTCAATAGAGTCGGGCAGACAAAAATTTGCAGACCTGCCTATCAGTAAGCAGCTATACATCGATTCCACACACCGAAGAATGACTTTATCTGAGCTCTCAAAGAAATACAAACTTCCAGAGTCGAGAATCAGGGAGTCAATTGAACAATACAGAACAATCGCTGAAAGCGACTCGGACATGATTTCTAGCAAATACCGCTCCCTCATGAGAGACGGCGGCGAATCGGTTCTTACACCAGAAGAGATGAATCACGTACGCATGAGGCTTGACGGAATGTCATATTCTGAAATATCCTCAGCAATGGGCATTCCAGAAGGTGTTTCGCGCAGACGCGAAGCATCTAGCCTTGCAAAGTTGCGTGCAATTGATAATGATGGATTCTATGAGGTTGAGAAAGAAAAAACCATTCAAAGACTTCGCTCGCTACCAGTAGTAGAGTACATGGATGAGCGTGCGCTTTCTTATGCTGCAGCAGCTGGTTCCACCCCTCCGCCGGATGACCCGGATGACCCAAATAAAATTACTCAAGCAGAAATAAACAAACTTCAGAAGAAGTTTGCTTCCGCTCGCGACATGCGCGATTTCAGGAGTTCAGCAAAAGACGCATACATGCGTAATCAGTATCTTGGACAAAGCGTAGAAGAAATTGCTGATATGCAGAATAAGTCGCCTCGCGATGTTCAGCAAGCAATACGCGCCTACGATAAAGCAGTACAAGAATCGGACACATTGAGAGACAGAGCATTGAGGAGAGCGCTTGCATCTGCAGCTGATTCATTGTTCACTGAAAACGAACTGGCATTCATCAATATAAGAAATGATGGTGCTTCGCTGGATGACGTAGCTAGATACTTTGGAACAGATAAAGCTTCGGTGAGAGCAAGGCAGATGATGCTCATGTCTCGCCTCAACATGAATAACGGACTGGGTAGTTCAATTGACTCGGTTTTGGATGCAGACTCAAGGGACCTATACAATGAGCTTGGCGTGCCAACTAGCGCCAGTCGTGAACAGCTAGAAGACGCGATGCACGATGTTATTAAGACACACTTTGATAGGGCGCTACGCAAGGATAGAGATTCAAGAGAGATAGTGCGCAAGGCGTCGGAGGCCTACGCAATCCTGTCGAATGAAAATCTCAGAAATCTTTACGACAATAACGAGTTGTCGCCATCGAATGCCAAATCGTTCTGGGAAAACTACGACGATTTCACCAGCTATGTTGACCCGTCAACTGGGCAAAGAAGACACCGGTCATTTGGTTATGCAATGAATGATGAACCATTCAAGTCTCGTGATGCATTTAGACTCCCACATGACACTGGCTCTGACATAATCTCCGACGACATTGATGACGGTTTCCTTGGATTTACTCTAAATGATAATGTTTCTGATTCTTCAATAAACGACATGATGTATAGGAAGCCAATTCCTGGAACAAAAGAATGGCGTGACAAGAAACGCGATGCGCAAATCGCAATAAGTTCTGGCGACCCAAGATATATTTTTGACCAAGATGGTTTTATTGCTGGCAAGAACATGTCTTTCGACCCACGATACGACGACCCAATGTCTCCCGACTACATCGGGGATAGGTTTGGTGGTCCAGCCAAGGGCGTGAGTCCATTCCAGAACATGGATTTTAAGCCGAAAAAAAAAATAAATAATTCGATATCTGGGAAGATGTCATCCAAATGGGATGACACTTACGAAAACTCTATTGGAGTGAATCTTCCAAAAGCAGAATCTATCGATAACGCGGACAAAACAAACATATCCAGTTTTTCCAAGTTTGCAAGCCCTGGGAAAAATGAGTCATTCTTCGAAATGACTTCCACTTTTGGTGGTAAAACGCCAGTCAGGGAGAGCCGTTTCTGGGGTCTATATTTCCCTATCGCCGAGGCAATTAACAATTCTGTGACAAAGCGTAAGCGCAAAAAGGGTGAGAGAAAAGTATTTGTCAGTGTTGGCGGTGCCCCCGGCTCTGGAAAGACTTCAATGAGAACTGATGGGACTGGAGGCATCCCGTCTGTTAGCGACGCAGTTCATGTTGATGCCGACAAAATAAAACTCCTTATACCTGAAGCTCGCGCCATGCACGATGCTGGAAACCCAAATTGGGGAGATTCGGTTCACGAAGAATCGCGTCTAATTGCAGACCTCACATTGCGCATGGGCCTAGAGCAAGACCACGATATTGTCTACGATTCAACTGGTCAATTCAACAGCGGTTACGATACGCTAAAAGCAGCACGAGCAAATGGATATGACATCGTCATGCACTATGTTTCGGCTCCGCAATCTGTGTTAACAGAGCGTGTAGATGAGCGAGAAAAAACAGATAATCGTCGCCTGCCAAGACATATTATTGCCGCAACAATTGATAGGAATTACAGGATAATGCCTGAGGTTGCCGAAGCTTCTGATGAGTTTTATCTATGGGATTCTTCCGGCAAGCAAAAAGTTCTCGTTGCCAAAAAAGAGAAGGGCAAGAAACTGGAAATACTTGATGCTCGGGCCTATCTCTATGGTGGATTCGACGACTCTGGCCAGAAAGTCACAATGGATACTCCAGTCAAAGTTGCAGCACAGCGCAAAGTGGCGAAGGGCTCCCGTGATGCGAAATTCCTAGAAGATATCGGTTCTGGTATGAGCCTTAGTGAAGCTGCCAAAAAGCACAATATGTCAAAGCAGTCTGCTTTTGTAATCGCCTCCGAAGTAGAAATCGACCCAAATCTTCCAGAGGTAAAACCGTGGCAGCCAACAACTACTGGCAAATTGCCGACTGGCAAAAAAGCTCCGAAGAATGCCGCATATATTCCCGACTCGCAAGCTGAAGAAATATTCCTAACCCTGCCGGACCAAGTGCAACAAGACATAATCTCCATGGTTTCAGGAAATCTTGATGAGAGTGTCAAAAAACAACTACAGGACTATCTCGCGCAAAACGAAATTCCGTCAGATGTCATGGTTTGGGCCTGGGAAAACCTAGAAACATTGGCGTCTGACCCAACGGAGGAAATGTTTGAGGACCAGGAACAGTGGTCGATGCTGCCAGAATCAACAAAGGATGCGATTATGACAGCGCTCGATAGCGGCTCAGACCCTCTTGAAATAGCGCAAATTCTTGGTGTTCCGTTTTCCTGGGTTGAGCGAGGCGTAGAAGAAATGTACGAGGATGACGGTAACGACATATCCGGAAGAATGTCTTCACCCAAAAAATCTGCGTCGAAAATATTGGACCTATCAGCAAAGAAATCCCCTCGATGGAGCGATAGCGAAATAAATGCAGCCAGAGCAGTGGATGCTGATTTGCCACAAAAGCCCGGAATTTCCGGTTCGATGTCGTCGCCAGATGACCTAAACGAAGAACTAGCAGATTATTATGACGAGGATGGTCCGCTTGGGTTCCCAACAATTCGTCACCCATTGATGTACTGGATGGGTCCTATTGATGCGGACCTCATAAATAAGATGTTTTCACAAAAAGTTAATGCTGTTAATGATGCATACGAGAACAAAAACTGGAATAGTTACATATACATGCATGAGAGGCCATATCGACTTGACGCCCTGATGGACATCGAAGACCGAATGAGCGACGACGAATTCTGGGAAAATGTCGGCTCAATTTGGGTTGATTCAGAAAACATTTGGCAGAACCGGGATATATGGTCTGATATTTTGACCTCCGACAGGCCCGGTAGAGAAAAAATCATGACCTCGGAGGAGCTCCAGGATTTCAACAATCTTCCTGATGAGATAACCGTATACCGTGGGCACATAAAAGGCAAAAATAAAGATGGTTTATCTTGGACGACTTCAGAGGAAAAAGCACGCTGGTTTGCAAATCGCTTAGCTGCTGGAAAAGATGAGCCGGATGTTGCTGTAGGAGTAGTTAAGAAAAGCGATGTCATCGCCCACTTCACAAGGCGGGGTGAATCTGAAATAGTTGTTGCGAGCCCGGATAGTGTTTCAGGCAGGATGAGTGACGAGAATCCAACAGATGAACAACGCAAGGTCAATGACAGGATTAAGAGAGCTGTGGCGGTTGAGAGGGGCGAGGCTATTGCAGAAACGATGCTAGACGCAATGGCAAGAATGGACGGTTTCCAAGACTGGGAGCACTATTCTTTGTCGAAAAGAAATCAAGATGAAATTGCTTTTGCGGATAAGTATTCGGGCGGTCCAGGTCGCCTAGAGCTCAACCCAGACATTACAGATGGCTTCCATTACAGGGTGGATAATCCTTCTGGTTACTATGGAATTCACCGAGGGGCCGGAATGGATATTTACCACCCTCGCGAGGGAGCTGTTGACTTCATCAGTTTTACCGATATGTACAAACATTCGCTCTTGACCCCAATGACTCCAGACGAATGGCCATCCCCGCAGCAAGTTCAGGATGAACTAGATGAGTGGGTAAAGACATACAGAGAGGATTACGACAGGAATTATGGAAAACCGTAAAAAACCAAATAAAAATGAGCCTGTTTTCGACGCCTCTCAGATTGGGGACTTGGAGGCTATGCATATTGCTGCGTTTAGGGGCCTTACTTTAAAGGACGTGGGCGTAAAGCCAACATTAAAAAACAGAATTGACTTCGCGAGGATTCGCATAGATGTCAAGAGGATTTCAAAACAAAATTTGAATTGACCGCATTGGAAAGTAGTTATCAATACTTCCACCGCATATGATAAGTAGTTTGCTACATTAGGTAATAGACATAAAGGCTGGGTGCTCACCTGAGTCGAAGTGTTAGAAATTCCATTCAACTTCAAGACTCTAAATAAGGAGAGTTTCATGTCATCGCATGATGAATCAAGAGTACGTGAGCTGCAAACAGCTCTTCGTACAAAAATGGCTGAGAACAAGGCAATTGCCGATTCGTTCAAGGTCGAGGAAGGCACCGTCGTTGTGTCTTCAGAGCAAAAGACGGCGTTCGATAAGAACATGGCCGATATCCGCGAAATCAAGGGCCTCATCGAGGGTCTTGAGCAGATGAACGAAGTTTCATCGTGGGGCGAATCAGAGAGCAGCAACTCAGTTGCCGCCGCTCATGCCGCTGCCGCTGCTGAAGTTTCACAGCTGACATCGCGCGAAATCAAGAGCATTGGTCAGATGTTCATCGAGTCACCAGAGTTCAAGACGCTCGGCAATGGCCGCAACGGCGTGAACATGGTCGCTCCATGGCAGGCCAACCTCTCGCTGACAACGTACAACGTCAAGGACGTCTACTCGGCAATGCCGACAGGCACACCTGGCTCGTTCGGTACGATTCAGCGTGACGCCATCGTCACCCAGCCAACAAGAACTCGTCGCGTTCGCGACCTGTTCCCATCACGCACGACGACAGCTGCTGTCATCGAGTACTTCCGTCAGCTCGGCTTCACTTCGGTGGACCAGGCTGCTGGTGTGAACTCGGCTTCGACAGTCGCTGAGCGCTCTGGCAACGCATTCGCGTTGAAGCCACAGTCATCGTTCTCGTTCGTTGGTGAGCAGGCTGCAGTTCGCACGCTGGCCCACTGGGAAGCCGCACACCGTAACGTTCTCGCCGATGAGCCGCAGCTGCGTTCAATCATCGACAACGAACTGATGTACGGTCTGCGTCTCCTCGAGGACAACCAGATTCTGAATGGCGACGGCAACGGTGAGAACCTGCGCGGCGTCCTCCAGACACCTGGCATCCAGACATACGCCTGGTCAGATGGTGCAACAGACCCTGTTGCAGACACCAAGGCCGATGCGCTCCGTCGCGCTGCGACACTCGCATTCCTTGCGTACTACGAGCCAACCGGCATCGTTCTTCACCCGAACGACTGGGAGGACATCGAACTGACCAAGGACACGAATGGCCAGTACCTCGTTGCGGTTTCGGTCGCAATGGGTGGCGAGCCACGCGTCTGGAGAATGCCAGTAATCGACACGCCAGCAATGGCAGAGGGCACAGCTCTCGTCGGTGCTTTCGGTACGGGCGCACAGCTCTACGACCGCGAGCAGGCCAGCATCCGCATCAGCGAGCAGCACTCGGACTTCTTCGTCCGCAACGCAATCGTGGTTCTTGCCGAGCAGCGCCTTGCGCTGGCTGTCAAGCGCCCAGAAGCGTTCGTGGCCGTCGACTTCGACAACGCTCCTAGCGCCTAGTATCTAACTACTAGCGGGAATACCCCCGCGTTCTACCCAGAAATCTTGGGTGGGACGCGGGGGTTTCCTTTTGTGGCAGTATTAATACATGCATAATTTCGAAAAGCTCATAGCGGTCCTCACCGATGGTGCTCGACTTGTTGTCGAGAAGCCGAAAGACAAGCTCGTTAATCTTGTCCCTGAAGAGCGCGACCTAGCAAATGCCCTTCTCATGATTGCCAAAAAATATGGCAAATTCAATTCCGATGACACCGGTATCTGGGCTGGCTACACGTCAGCAGAAGACAATGACAATAAGTCATTCGGGGTCATGTGCGCCAACTGCGCCTTGTATGAAGGCGGAGAATCTTGTGCCATAATTGCTGCGCAGGTTGAGCCTCAGGGCTATTGCAGATTTGCCATCATTCCAGATGGGGTAGTCAAAAAGCGTTAGCCTCTGCCGGCCACTCCCTGAATAAACTATTATTTCATTACCCCAGGGAGGAAACCATGGAAGAAGAAACAAACGCCACTCTCGTTCGGACCGTAAATGCGCTTGTTCAGGAAGTTGAACGACTCCGTCTAAAGGTTTCGCAGCTCGAAAACGCCCAG
>Ga0208161_1001534_pt1 | contig 12274 bp, 12 predicted proteins | sample CB_VirMetaG_3_FD_184538 | JGI IMG/M metagenome (GOLD analysis project Ga0208161, IMG submission 184538) | Freshwater to marine saline gradient viral communities from Chesapeake Bay - CB_1508_1S Viral MetaG (SPAdes) (version 4) | ecosystem: Environmental > Aquatic > Marine > Coastal | place: USA... | reverse complement strand
AATGAACGTTGATAGTGAAGTGAGTTGGTCGCCAGATCAAATGGTTGAAGTAACTCTAACTGAGCCAGATGACTTTCTAAAAGTCAGGGAAACTCTAACTCGCATTGGAGTTGCATCACGAAAAGAAAAAAAGCTATATCAATCTTGCCACATTCTTCATAAACAAGGTAGATATTATATTGTACACTTTAAAGAGCTGTTTGCACTTGATGGTAAACGAGCTAATTTATTTCTGAATGATGTTCAGAGAAAAAATAGAATTGCTCAATTACTTCAGGATTGGGGTCTTGTGAAGATTATAAATGCTGATCAAGTAGCAGATGCTGCACCCCTAAGTCAAATTAAAGTTCTATCATTTAAAGATAAACCAGAATGGACTCTAGAGAGTAAATATAATATTGGTAAAAAGAAACAACCAGAATGAAAAAGGGGGTCGTGAGACCCCCTTCTTTTTTTATTTCATCGCCATTGCAAGTTGTGCTTGACGTAGACGATTTTGTTTTTGAATTTGTTTACGAATAACATTTAACCAGTTCATTTTGCTACCTCCTGATTATTACAAGGACGGTATGCAACTCCACGATATGTATTTTGTGGATGTGCTGGAGCATGTGTTTTAGAATACCATTGACGATATTCTTCTTTAGTGGTGTCAGTATTATACTTGCACCCACGATAAGTTGCGATTGACATAGGGATTCTCCTTAGTGTTTAGTTAAAGAGCGTTCCTTCAGTCGGCTTTTGCGTCGGTTTCCCGATGAACGGCTACGTTCCGAGTCGGCTTACTTCCGTCTGCATTCGCTATTCGCAAATAGCAGATGAACGTATAATATATATGCAATTAATTTTGTAACATTTGATACAATTTTTATATATTATTTTTTTGTGACTTTTCTTGATTCATTTCCGCAATAAATTTTGCCATACTTTTTTTTAATTTCCATGTGTCGTAACGAAGTTTAGGATAAAATTTAATCCAAAATATAAACCTCATTACATTTACTTGTAACAATTTACATAGTAGTATTATATAAGTTGCAACATTCTTATCAACTATAATTATATAACCTATAATTGCAAAAATTGCAAAACTTGTATACCAAAAAGTGTCAATCATGTTGTCTCCAGTCGTTTGGTTTGTCTTCTGTAAAAAAATCTACAATATCATCAACACTATCAAAACTACTTTTACCAAAACGCTCATGTCCAGTGCCGCCAATATCGAGTTGATTTAAAAAATCATCCATATCTCCTTCTTGCATATCAGGGTTTTCTGCTTTTCTTCTTGCTTGACGAAGTATTTTACCTGCAGTTCGATTTACTTTGGCTAATTTTTCAGCCCAAATCATGTCTTCTAATTGAACTTCCTGATGAGTTGCAATTCTATTGCATATAAATTCAAGACGAAGACGATATTGAGTTGATAACATAATTAGGTTGTTCGGATTATAATGTATTTATTATCGGTCATCCGAACTTGCAATTTTAATAGTCTCATATATATAATTGTGAAGGGACGCCTTCGGGGTCTCTAAAAACAACTCTCGCTTACTAAGGAGATTCAGAAAATGAAATTTACCACTCAATCACTAGACTCATTTTGGAACGATTACGCTCCACTCGCTGTAGGTCTGGATGAGATGTTTAACCGATTGGATACAATGCACAATTCGGTAAACGTAAATTATCCTCCCTACAACATCGTCAAACATGACAACAGTAACTACACAGTTGAGGTCGCTCTTGCAGGATTTAAACCAGAAGAGATTGAAGTCTTTACAGAACAGAACGTTCTCACAATTGCCAGCAAAATTGAGGAACGAGATACTACAAGACAGTATGTACATAAAGGACTGTCGAAACGCTCATTTACCCGCAAGATTCAGCTCTCTGATGAACACCGAGTATCCTCTGTAAATTTTGAGCATGGCTTACTATCTGTAGATATTGAACGAATTATTCCAGAGCATCAAAAGAAAACAACCTGGGACATTCCAGGAGTCAAGACTGAAAAGGCTCTCCTAACAGAATAAATAGAGTTGGGAAATCCCCAAATATCGTCGGCACAGACCCACCCTGGCAACTTTCAGGGATTGGGTCTTTTTACTTGACAAGGGCTCCTGGGTATGCTATACTACATAGAGTTGTTCCCATGGATCTCGCCATGAATATTAAACTAATTCAACTTATCAACAATGACTATATTATTTGTGAATATGAAGAGTTAGACGAAGAGCCTTCCCTATACATGAAAAATCCACATCGAGTGTTGGATTTAACTTATTGGGATTATAACGATCAAGATAAGCACTTTCCTCCAGACAATGCAGTATTTTTACGAACTATAGAAGAAAAAAATATTAAAGATGGTAAAGAACATATTACAATTCAGACTGATTATGCTCAGTTAGTTAAGTATCCACTCTTTACTGAAGATGTAGATATCCTTCTCAATTCAGACAAGATTATGACCATTGTTGAACCTTGTCCAGAAATTCTAACTCTTTACACCCAACTAATTGCTAAATGAGGTTTTACACCAACGTACAATTAATTCGTGATGTAGTTCATTATCGTGGATACAACAACGGAGAAAAGGAAATCTTTCAAGATACTTTTTCTCCTACGTTGTTTGTTTCTTCACAAAAACCCACTAAGTACAAAACTCTTAATAATGAATATGTAAGTCCTATTAAATTTGATAAGACTAATGATGCAAAAGATTTTTTAAAGAAGTACGATGGGGTAGACAACTTCACAGTCTACGGATATGAAAGGTTTTTATATCAATACATGGCAGATCAATTTCCAGAAGAAGAGATAAAATTTGATATCTCTGCGATGCATATTGTATCTTTGGATATTGAGGTAGCTTGTGAAAACGGATTTCCGAATGTAGAAGCTGCAGCTGAAGAGATGCTTTGCATCACTATTAAAGACATTAATACTAAACAGATTATTGTTTGGGGTGTTCGTGAGTATGAAAATACTAGACCAGATGTAGAGTATAGAGTGTTTTGGACTGAGCAAGAAATGCTTTCAAATTTTCTTGATTGGTGGGTTCAAAATACTCCTGATGTTGTAACTGGATGGAATGTAACTCTTTATGACATTCCGTATATTATGAGGAGACTAGAAAAAGTGTTGTCTACCAAACACATGAAATCTATCTCTCCATGGACAGTTGCTACCAATAAAGAAGTGATAATCAAGGGCAGGGCTCATATCATCTATGAGATTGCAGGTTTATCTGTATTGGATTATCTTGATTTGTACAAGAAATTTACTTATACAAATAGGGAATCTTACCGACTTGATTACATTGCTCAAGTGGAACTGGGAGAGCAAAAGCTTGATCACTCTGAGTTTGAAAACTTCAAAGAATTCTATACTAGGGATTGGCAGAAGTTCATTGATTATAACATTCGTGATGTAGAACTTGTAGATCGTCTCGATGATAAAATGAAGCTAATTGAACTGGCTATTACTATGGCATATGATGCCAAGGAGAATTTTGAAGATGTGTATTCTCAGGTAAAAACTTGGGACAATATTATCTTTAACTACTTGAAGCAAAGGCATATTGTAGTTCCTCCTAAGATTAGTCAGAAGAAAGATTATGCATACGAAGGAGCTTATGTAAAGGATCCTCTAATTGGTAAGCATGATTGGGTGGTGAGTTTCGACTTGAACTCACTATATCCACACTTGATTATGCAGTATAATATTTCACCAGAAACTTTACTACCTGAACGATTTTTTGGCATCACAGTAGATAAAATCCTACAAAAATCAGTAGATACAAGTTCTCTAGAATGTGCATCTGTCTGTGCAAATGGTGCAATGTATGATACCCATGAGATGGGGTTTCTTCCAAAGTTGATGCAAAAGATGTATGATGATCGAGTCATCTTTAAAAAGAAGATGCTTGAATCAAAAAAACTCTATGAGGAGACTAAGGATAAGCGACATCTCAAAGATATTGCAAGATATGAAAATAACCAGATGGCTCGTAAGATTGCACTAAACTCTGCTTATGGTGCGATTGGAAACGAATACTTTAGGTATTTTCTAATCACTAATGCAGAAGCAATTACCCTATCTGGGCAAGTATCAATCCGCTGGATTGAGAACAAAATGAATGCATATCTAAATAAATTGCTGAAGACGGATGGTGAAGATTATGTCATTGCTTCTGATACTGATTCCATTTACCTTAATTTGGGTCCTTTGGTTCAAACTATATACAAGGGACGAGAGGAAACTCCTGAAAAAGTTGTCGGGTTCCTTGATAAGATCTGTAAGGTGGAACTTGAGCCTTATATTGAAAGTTGTTACCAAGAACTGGCAAAGTATGTAAATGCATACGACCAGAAGATGAAGATGAAGCGAGAGAACATCGCAGACAAAGGGATTTGGACTGCAAAGAAACGCTACATGCTCAATGTCTGGGATTCGGAGGGTGTGAGATACGAAACCCCTAAGATGAAAATCATGGGACTAGAAACTGCTAGATCATCTACTCCATCGTACTTCAGAGATAAATTATTCAAGGCATTCCAAATTATCCTAACAAAGGACAACGACACTCTGATTAATTTTATCAACCAAGTCAAGTCAGATACAAAGAAGCAGGATATTGTAGACATCTCATTCCCAAGAAGTCTTAACAATCTTCATAAGTACAAAGGATCTTCTACTTTGTATGCAGATAGAACTCCAATTCAAGTACGTGGAGCTATTCTGTATAATCATTTGATCAAAACTAAAAAATTGAATAGGAAATATCCATACATTCAAGAGGGGGAAAAGATCAAGTTTGTATACTTGAAAGTTCCCAATCCAATTCAGGAAAATGTAATTTCATATTTCCAAACACTTCCTGCAGAGTTTAATTTAGAAAAGTATATTGACTATAATATGCAATTCTCCAAGAGCTTCCTTGAACCACTAAACTCTGTATTGAATTCAATCGGATGGGTATCCGAAAGACGTGGTACACTAGAAGCATTTCTATAATTTACAGAGGTTACTATGAGTTTTTTAAATAGTGTTATTAAGGAACTGGACAATGAGTACGCAGGAATCGTTGAAGATGGAGTCGCCGCAGGAGATTGTGGGGGCTTTGTTGACACTGGGAGCTATATCTTTAATGCTCTCCTTAGTGGCAGTATTTTTGGGGGGCTACCTAACAACAAGATTACAGCTCTCGCTGGTGAGTCATCTACTGGAAAAACTTTCTTCGCTCTCTCAATCGTTAAATATTTCCTTCAACAAAATCCTACTGGAGAAGTAATTTACTTTGAGACTGAATCTGCTATCACTAAAGAAATGATGACCAGTCGTGGTATTGATGCCAAGCGTGTTGGTCTAGTTCCAGTATCTACTGTTCAAGAGTTTCGTACTCAGTCCATCAAGGTCGTAGATGAGTACATGAAACTCAAGAAGGATGATCGCCCACCACTGATGTTTGTGCTAGACTCTCTGGGTATGCTTGCGACTACCAAGGAGATCCAGGATGCCACTGAGGGCAAGGAAACCCGTGACATGACCCGCTCACAGGTTATCAAATCTGTGTTCCGTATCCTGTCTCTCAAGCTTGGCACTGCAGGCATCCCGATGATCGTGACCAACCACACCTATGATGTAATTGGTTCATACATGCCAACTAAAGAAATGGGTGGTGGCTCTGGTCTAAAGTATGCTGCCTCTACTATCATCTATCTTTCAAAATCAAAAGAGAAAGATGGGACTGAAGTAGTAGGTAACATCATCAAGTGCAAAGCATTTAAGTCTAGGTTTACTAAAGAAAATTCACTAATTGAAACGAGGCTATTCTATGATGAGCGTGGACTTGACAAGTACTATGGATTATTGGAATTGGGTGAGAAGTACGGAGTCTTCGTTAAATCTGGGGGTCGTTATGAAATTAATGGCGGGAAGTTTTATGCTAAGGCTATTCTTTCAGAGCCTGAGAAATTCTTCACCCCCGAAGTGATGGAGGCACTTGACGAATGCGCCAAGAAGGAGTATAGTTACGGTACAGTGGAAACTTTTGATGGAGATGATGCTTGATGGATCGAATTGAATCTAAAATTCTTTCAAATTTAATTTATGATGAAACCTATACAAGAAAAGTAATTCCCTTTATTAAGGAAACATATTTTGAACTCCTCCCAGAAAAAATTGTATTCCAGGAGATTCACAAATATGTTGTGAAATATGATGACGTTCCAACCAAATCTGTATTGAAGATTGAAATTGAGAATCGAAAAGATATTTCAGATGATGCTTTTCAAACTTCAGTCAACCTAGTAAATGATTTGAAGGAAGAAAAATTCGATCAACAATGGCTACTGGATACAACTGAAAAATGGTGTAAGGATAGAGCCATTTATTTGGCTCTATTAGACTCAGTTAAAATTGCTGATGGTAAAGATAAAACCAGAAGTAAAGATTCTATACCATCTATCCTCTCAGACGCACTATCAGTATCTTTTGATGACCATATTGGACATGATTACATAGTAGATTCGGAATCTCGTTATGATTTTTACCACAAGAAGGAAGATAAAATTCCATTCGACATTGAACTTTTTAACAAGATCACAAAAGGTGGTCTGCCTAATAAGACTCTCAATGTCGCTTTGGCTGGTACGGGTGTCGGAAAAAGTCTCTTTATGTGCCATGTGGCTTCTTCCGTCCTATTGCAAGGCAGCAACGTTCTCTACATCACTCTTGAAATGGCGGAGGAGCGAATTGCTGAAAGAATTGATGCAAATCTTTTGAATGTTCCTATTCAAGATATTACAAATCTTCCAAAGAGTACATACGAGGGTAAGCTATTTAAGTTATCTGAAAAAACAAGGGGTAAATTAATCATTAAAGAATACCCTACTGCATCTGCTCATGTTGGACATTTCAAGGCACTTTTGAATGATCTAGCATTGAAAAAGGGTTTTAGGCCAGATATTATTTTTATCGACTATCTAAATATTTGTGCTTCATCAAGATATAAAGGATCCATCGTAAACTCATATACATATGTAAAAGCTATTGCTGAAGAGTTGCGTGGTCTTGCCGTTGAGTGCAACGTACCAATCGTCAGTGCCACCCAAACCACTCGCAGTGGCTATGGAAACTCTGATGTTGAACTAACTGATACCAGCGAATCCTTTGGCCTTCCTGCCACTGCAGACTTCATGTTTGCACTAATCAGCACGGAGGAGCTAGAGGGGCTTAACCAGATCATGGTCAAGCAGTTGAAGAACCGTTACAACGACCCCACCATTCATAAGAGGTTCGTCGTGGGTATTGACAGATCGAAGATGAAGCTGTATAATTTGGAGGACAGTGCTCAAAAATCCCTGATCAAGACAAGTGGATCATCTGATGATGAGTACGAAGTCAAATTCTCAAAAGAACAACGAACATTTGAAGGTTTTAAAGTATGACAAAAAAGCTAGTTAGTCTCGATGCATATCAAGAATTTGTTGGTGATACTACAAGCCTTGCATCAAGCAACCCAGAAGAATTTATTAATCGGGTAAATGGACTTGAGCGTAAGGTGCCTGAAGACAACATAAACGGGGTTGGTGTTGACTTGAATCGACTTTTGACTGCTGCTATTGGTCTTACTGCAGAAGGCGGGGAGTTTGCAGAGATTGCTAAAAAAATTGCATTCCAAGGCAAACCATACAACGAACAATCTCGTATCCACATGATCAAAGAACTTGGTGATGTTATGTGGTACATTGCACAGGGCTGCATTGCCCTCGGAACCAATATTGAAGAAGTTCTAGAGACCAATGTGGAAAAATTAACTGCTCGATATCCAGAAGGGATGTTCCGAGTATTTCATTCTGAAAATCGTAAAGAAGGAGACATCTGATGACAAATAACTACCCAGCAGATTTATTTGGTAAAAGTTGTGCTGAAATCTTAGCAGAAATACATCACATTAGATCGTTGGGTAGTTCATTTAGATTTACAGTATCTCAACACAAAAAATTTAATATTGCTATCAAGAATGCAGAGGCAGCAGTAAGCAAAAACTCTGCATTCATTAGCTTTGTTCATAAGACTCCAACTTTCTATCTCTTTATTATTTTCAAGTCATTCCTAAAAACAGGAAATAAACTAGATACATTTGAAGAATATTACACTAAAGCTATGGGGAAAGATAAGCAATCTCCATATGGATTAAAGTTCTTTAAGTTATACAAAAAAAGTTTTGAAGAATTTTACAGATTGAGCAACTATATGAACACTGCAAAAACCATTGTCGCAACTAAGTTCTCACCTAAATAATAGATGTAGAACTTTTGTTTTTGATGAAAACTTTTAGACAATTTATAACAGAAGCAAGAACTCCTGCTGGCAAAGAAGCCCAACAAAAAGGTTATACACACCTTGGGAAAGGTTACTATGCTAATGCCAAAGGAGATATTGTCGCTAAAAGTGAAAATGGTGGACAGAAACTAGTCCCTATTTCAAAAAGTGATAAGAAGAAATTAAAAGATGGTCAGCCTCTTATGGGACCATCTTCAATGGCAGATGCTCAAAATATTTCTCAACCACCAGCCCAGCAACCAGCTCAAACCACCGCAGAACAGCCACCTGAAGAAATTCAGCATGGTGATGGTCCTGCGGTGGTTATTACTTTTGGTAGATTTAATCCTCCTTCCCTAGGGCATGAAAATCTGATTAATGCAGTTCAAGAACAAGCAGAAGAACTTGAAGCAGAGTATAAAATTTATCCAAGTCGTACATCAGATAAAAAACAAAATCCATTAGATTTTAAAACTAAGTATAATATTCTTCAGCATATTTTCCCAGATCATGCTGAAAATATTGTTAATGATCCTGAGAATGGTGATAACATTTATGATATTCTAACATCTTTACATGACGAGGGATATCACCATGTTGTTATTGTATGTGGTGATGAAAACGTACAAAAGTATGAAAAAATAGCACAGAAATATAATGGAAGTGTTTATGATTTTTATGGAGTAGAAGTTGTTGGTGCTGGAATGTCTGATCCAGATACAGATAAAACTGAAGGAATTACTAGTTCTATGATGCGTAAAGCTGCTCTTGAAAATGACTATGAAACTTTTAAACAGGGTCTCCCTGGAAACGTAAGCAAAAAAGAATGCCGTGCAATTTACAGACAAGTTAGAAATGCATTGAATTTAAAGGAAGATCTTTGGAAAATATCTCCAAGTTTAGATATTGATAATCTTCGTGAAGAATACTATCAGGGAAACATTTATAACCTTGGAGAACAAGTAATAGATTCTGTAACTGGAATATCTGGAAAAATTGTTACGAGGGGATCTAATTATGTTATTTTTGTCGATGAGCAAAAGAAAATTCATCGCACTTGGATTAAGGATTTAAGTTATCATCCAGGTCCACTTGAAATTGGTACAGATGAATATCGTGAATATATACAACGAATGCATCCGACTGAACCAGTTAAATCGTTTACTAAAGGTAAACGAAAAGATAAATAATAATAAATAGAACTTCAATAACGTACAGAATATGGATTTATCTATTGTCTCCCAATTCATGTCACTTACTCCTGACATGATGTATAAGGCTACGAAGATGGTTGAAGCTGTTCAATCATATTTTCCAGGTGATGTGGATGCTCAAGAGCAGTATCTAAACGAGAATTTAATTGATCAAACTTTAGAGTATGCACTAACTCTTCTAGAGGACAAGAAAGTTAGAGACTATATGGATGTTGCTGTTTATACAAATGGCAGAACATTTAGTGCTCCTACTCTAGCACTTTATAATGTAGCTTCAATGCCTGAGATGAAGCAACGTATTCAGGCAAAGCTAAGTGCTAAAGGTGGAATGAAGAAGGAAGAGACTGAAGTTATTGCAGAGAAGAAAAAAAGACCTAAACTAAAGGGTCGCAAGTTTAATGGCAAGAATCCTTGGTGGAATTCTGATGGAGATGATACTCCATATGAAGAGGGTGATGATGTCAAGAAGACCAGAAAAGAGGCAGTAGATTACGTAGCTGAGCTTTGGAGAAACAGACAACTTCAGGAAGATGAAACTGTAGATGAGGCAATGCGTCCTGGTCCCCGTCAACGAAGACTAGCGGCTAAACAGTATCAGACATATGGTGTAACTTCAAGAGATAGAGCAAATCTTCATAACATTGCAGTTCGTGGCGATGGCCCTGGAAATCCTGGGTATGAGAAAAAATCCACTGGTGGTAAAGGTTCAAGATATGCTGGATATGGTGATCAGGGTGCTGGAAATAAAGCACGTCGCCGTCAAGGTCTAGAGCCATTTAGAGGCAGCAGAGATCCTAGAAATGAAGAGTTTACCGTCGAAGCAAAAAATAAAGAGGGTAAAGAACAAGGTGTAGATGGCAAAGCTTGCTGGAAAGGATATAAGTATGCTGGCACTGAAAGTGGTAAAGATAAGTGTGTAAAAATTAACAATGAAGATATTGATTTCGTTGCAGATTATCTAATCGCAGAAGGTCTCAATGAATATGGCATTGATATTCTAATTGAAGAAATGGGTCTTGATGACTTCTGTGATTTTGTAGATGAAATTTCATCTGAAGAGTTTCTTGTAGAGTGGAGAAGAGGTGCTGGTGGCACTAAAGTTCGTGGTTCTGGAATGTCTAAGAGTGGCAAGTCAATTGGCTCACTCAAAGGTGGTGCAAAGACTGCTGCTATTCGTGCATCGGCAGAGCACAAATCAAGAAAAGCTGAGAGAGAGAAAGAAGCATCAAAATCATCAGGAATGAAGTCTGCACTGCAGAGTCAATCTAAGATTGCAATGGCCAAGAAATCTCAGCCAGAAACTAAATCAACACCAACACAAACTAAAGAAAAGGCAAAAGGTGGTATTCTTGGAGCACTTAAAGCAAGAGCAGAAAAAGATACTGCACTCCTTAAAAGATCAGTAGACACAGCAAGACAAGTAGGAGCAAGACGTGCTGCAGAAGTTAAAGCAACTTATGATGCGGTTAGGGCAAAAGGCAGAGAAGCTGAAACATCCGCCGCCGCAACTAGGGCAAGAAGACAAGCAACTGTTACAACTGGTAGAGCAGCTAAAGCAGCAGGTAGAACTGCAGTTAAAGCTGCGGGAGCTGCTGGAGCGGCTGCAGGGCAAGCAGTAGCAGCTAGAAGATCTGGAGCAACTGCAGCTCAGGCTGCAGGTAGAGCAGTGGGAACTTTTGTTAAAAGGATGAAAAAAGAGGAGAGAGAACTTCTAACTCACTACTTCCTTGAGTCTGAAATTGCATTCAATTATGATGAAGTTCAGGAAATCTTTGAATCTCTCGATCAAGAGCATTTTGACTATTTCCTAGAGCAGGCAATGCTAATGGTGGAAGAGTCTGGACCTTCAGCTCGTGAAATTATTGAGCAAAAGCTTTGTGACACTTTTGACATTGAGAGATTTACTTTTGCGGATTGGAGACATCTAACAGAGAAAAAAACTTCTGATGATACTGCAACTTCAAAGTTTGTTAGCTTAACTCAGACAAATAGAACTGATAATACTCCAGACGTAAAGGGGAAAAGAAAGGATGGTGTAATCATCAATCCTCAAGTTGATATGAGAAGTGAAGATAAGGATCTTGAAAATTATCAAAAATCAACTCAGTCATCTATTGATAATGTAAAAAAAACCAAAAATAAGATGGTGACTAGAGCTTCTGCAAGTATTGCAGCGAACCGAGTTGAACGTGATGTTAAAACTGCTTCTAAATATGGTCCTCAGCGCCCACGCCCAGGTACAGTTGGTGCGTATAGAACTGATGAAGAAGTTGAGCATCTAGATGAAAGAAGAAGAGAAGACAAAGGAAAGCCAAGACCTCCTGAGCCAAGTGCTGCATTCAAACTGGTCTCTAAATCAATGGGTGCAGGTAGACTAGGCGTTCAGCCAAGAGGAAAGAAAAAGACACCTGGAGAGCTACCACCTGCTGCTGGAGAGCCTGGTTCCGAAAGACAATCACCAAAACAGATAATTGATAAGCGCCGTGCTGCTGCTCAGAGAGCACAAGATAATATGTCTTCTAGATTTGATTGATTAAAAATTAGTTAATATTGATAAATAGAAGAGAAACACCTTATAGGAGGTAACTATGGGAGCACTAGTTGAAATCGTAAGACCACTTCTTCTTGCGGCAATGAATTCATGCCACACTAAAAAGCTAGTTGTGGAACTTCTAGATCGTTATGTTGCTACAACTGATAATGATATTGACAACGTAATTGCAGCAAGT
>Ga0208161_1001533_pt1 | contig 12275 bp, 17 predicted proteins | sample CB_VirMetaG_3_FD_184538 | JGI IMG/M metagenome (GOLD analysis project Ga0208161, IMG submission 184538) | Freshwater to marine saline gradient viral communities from Chesapeake Bay - CB_1508_1S Viral MetaG (SPAdes) (version 4) | ecosystem: Environmental > Aquatic > Marine > Coastal | place: USA... | reverse complement strand
GTCCAATCAAACATAATGCATTCTCCTCAAGTAATTTGAATCTTCTCTTGTATAATTAAAAGTTTGTAAATCAATATCATAAACCTCCTCTACTAGATCACAGAGATTTTTCATCTGAGTTTCTGTTAGAGGGTGCTGCTCACCTAGCCTAGAAGACACACTAAATCGAACATCCTCAAACGGATCAAGATTCAATTCGGTTTGAATCATTTCAAATGCATTATCTTCTAACCTATAGATGCGATCGTAGTATGATGTTTTATTCATCATGTACCTTATTGGTACAATGTGGTCATGTTTTATTGGTTGCCAGTCATACCTAAGAATACTAATATACTCTAGAAATTTATCAAAGTCCTCTGCAATATACTCATAGTAATAAGAGATTATTCTATCATATGGGTTACGAACCACTATGAATTTGAAATGGTTTGGATAGTTTCTGAGTTCATCGACTGACACTGCTACTTTACGAATTTCTTTATGTAAAGGTGAATCGTAAACTTCTACATCATCTCTGTGAACAGGGACAACACCCTCCAGATATTTCTGGAGGTGATACTTTAGAGAACTTGCCCCTGCTCTTGGTATAAAATGATATACAAAATTCTTATTTGACGATACTAGTAATTGTCTCATAGTTTTTCCTTCCACTCTTTAATGAACACCATCAAATCGCCATTCATTTTGACATAATCTAAAAACATATTTCCTGCCCCCTTGGTCAGAATCAATCCGTATTCGTCGTCTTTGTTTTTCTTATCTCGTTTCAATGCTTTCTCAAATTCACCGATATCAAAATCTGGCAATTCATACTTGGAATATATTCTGTAAAGGACTGAATTGTATTTATTGTACTGCTCTTTACTGATGTAACCAAATTTCATAGAAACATAATTTGCCATGTCCATACCATAACAGACTGCCAAACCGTGAGGGATTTCATAACTCAACACAGATTCTAAAGCATGTCCGAATGAATGACCGTAGTTGAATACTCTTCTTTCTTTTTTATCAAACTCATCTACTTCGATATATGCAGATTTTATATACAATGCACTTCTAATTAGATTCTTAAGGTTGTCTATGTTTTTAGAAAAGAACTCTACTCTTTCATCACTCGCAACGAAGAAATAGTGTAGCATTTCGCCTAATCCAGAGTATATTTGAAGTTCTGGTAAAGACTCTAAAAATTTTGTATGAATCCAAACAGACTCGGCCGGATAAAAGTTCCCTAATTGGTTTTTGTGCTTTTTGAAATTAATTGAAGTCTTTGAACCAATGCAACTGTCGCCCTGTGCAAGAAGAGTTGATGGGTAAAAAGACCAACTAATACCACGAAACAGAATCGAAGCAACAAAGGAAGCAGTGTCCTGTATGACACCTCCACCAATGGCAACAATATGGGTATCTTTTGTTACACCCATTTCTAATAGTTTTTCTATCACTTTACCCACACCATCGTAAGACTTTTGTTCTTCGTTTGCTTCTAGGTAAAGAACAGGTCTATTGAGTATGTTCAAGTGTTTCTTTAAACACTCATCTACTATAAAAATAAGATGGTCTTTTTTTCTAACTGCATTCAGGTCACGAATGAATCTATCGAAGTCATGAGTCTCATCCAAAAAAGAAACTTTATACTCTCCCGAGGCCGATTTGACTTTAAGAATTTCACAGTTGTCCCACTGATAATTGAATTCGCTGGTATTTTCAAACACAACTAAATCCACCATCTATAGTAATATTTTGACCAGTAATGTATGTGTTGTGTGGACTACACAGATAAGCAACCAATCTTGCTATTTCGTATGTCTCGCCGAGTCTATTGATTGGAATTTTTTTCCCCATTTCAATCATTCCCTCTTCGCCCAGAACTGAAGCAGTCAAATCTGTTTTTATGAAACCTGGCGAAACTGAATTAACTAATACATTGTAAGGTGCTAATTCTAATGCAAGTGTTTTGGTCATACCAATCATGGAAGATTTCGTCATCGTATATACACTTCTCTTCTCTCTGGTTTTTGTTCCGTATATTGAAGAGATGTTTACAATTTTTCCCGACCCAATTTTCTTCATTGTTGGAACAACCAGTTGTGAAACGGTAAATGCAGATTTTAGATTTACATCCATCACGATATCATATTCTTCTTCTGTGTATGCCTCAAACGGTTTTATGTTATTGATTCCTGCATTGTTTACGCAAATATCAATTCCCTGTACACTAATAATATCATTTAATTTTTCTTTAAATGATTGTACAGATTCCCTTGAAGAGAAGTCAACAGGAAGATATAAATTATCTCCCTTTGATTCTTTTGTTCCAGTCCGCATTACAGTCGCACCGCAATCACTAAGGGTATCGGCAATTTCCTTACCTATACCTCTAGTGGCGCCAGTTACGAGTGCAAACTTTCCTGATAAATCATACATTCACGATGTTCCATATTTCCTTACAAGTTCTGCCTTGATCGTAGGACACTTGTGTCCGAGATTATATACAATCTCATAGAAGCACATAACAGAAAGAATTTCGTGTTGGTGGAAATAGTCATTTCCAAAATTGATCTCAGGTATGTTGGGACTAAGACAATTAGAACCAGATCCAGAAATCAAAGTGCATGACCAGTTGTGTGTTTCACTTGCCCAGTTCAGTGCAGAAACCACATTCTTTGAATTACCAGATCCCGAGAATCCAATCACCATGTTTCTCTCTTCTGGATTCGCATAATGCTCCAACCAATTCTTGAAGATATTTTCGTACCCAAAGTCATTTGCGATTGAAGTCAAAAGAGATTGACTGTCTAGACTCCAGACTCTCTTGTTAGTAAGTCGAGTGATGTCTGCGGCAGCATGACTAGCAACCGCCATGTTTCCTCCGTTGCCGATAACATAAATTGTGTCTGAATTTTCAATACCTTCGATCATCCTATCCCATTCGGGAGTCTTAACTTTTTCTCTCAACTGCTCTTCTAAATTTCCAAATGGCGCACTTTTCATGTAATACTCCTTATCATACTAATACAGTTTTCTATTTCGCTATCCGATACAGCCAAATTTGGACGCAAGCGAACAGATTTTTCTCCTGTTGGGTTACATATCATACCACAGTTTTTTAAATTAACAACAAAATCATCACGGGTTTTTCTATCAGACAGATCAAAGGCAATCATCAATCCAATTCCTCTAACATTTTCTAATGAATAAATTCTGCAAAGTTCACTAGTTATTTTTTTCCCTTGCTTTACTGCGTTATCTAAAAGATTGTGTTGATGATAGGCTTTCATGATATAAATTGACCTCAACATGTCTACGATATCACCATCGAATGTGACACAGAGTCTGCTGCCGTTCTTAAAAGGAATCTTTGAGGTACTCATAATACCAGACACCTGACTTTTTTTACCGAACACAACTATATCTGGTTCAATATCTAGATGCTCAAAGTACCAAGGTTTGCCTGTTGTACCAAACCCAGTTTGGATCTCATCAAAGATCAATGGAATGTCGTTCTCCTTAGCCACCTTTGCAATAGACTTGAGATATCCTGCGGTAAGGTGGTTATCTCCATATGTTGCTTGAACAGGCTCTATTAAAATACCAGCAACATCACCTTTACTTATTTGAAAATCTAATTCAAACACATCATGAATTTTAGGCCACCCAAAATCTGGGAATCCCCGAAGTCTATCTTTCACTGGGTAAAACTTACTGGTAGAAAAATTACCATAAGATTGAATGCCATGAAAACTATTTGCAAGTGAAACTATTTTATCTTTTCCAGTATAATCCATGGCAAGTTTACTTGCACACTCCACTGCTAGGGATCCTGTGCAAGTAAAGTGATAATTTTTGTATGTGTCAAGTCCCGCGAATTGATTAAACTTATTACAAAATTTATCATACACATCTGTGTGAAATTCACAGTTTGCAACTTTAACTGTTGATATTTTTTTCATCTCATCATGAAATTCTTCATTAAATACTTCATGATTGTATCCAAGAGGAAGAGACGAATACATACCAAAAAAATCTAGATACTCTCGATTTGTATTTTTATCAAAGAGATAACTACCATGACTTTTTTCAAAGTCAATTCGTATATCCCAAAAACTCATATTAGTGGTTTTTATAGACATGTGCTACATCTGCTCTGCTTACTGCTAGTCGGGCCGCGGGTTCGTCACCCACACAAGTGATTTGATGCCACTGATTCTTTGGAATGAAAACTAAGTCGCCTTTTTTAACTCTGTAAACAGTTCCCTCGATCTCAAAGTCCCACTCACCCTTTAGTATATACCACCACTCATTCCATGACGGATGATAGTGACGACGGTTGCCCTCTCCGGGTCTTTGGTGGATCACACAACAACTATTACTTTCTGAATTTACAACACGATGCATCCACGATTCATTTCCATTTTTATACAGTAGATCGTCGATGTTTGTGATGGTTTGATTTTCTTGATCATAGTTTGCATCCTCAACACCATCAGTTTTCAGAATACTAGGCACATGAACTTCTGAATGAATACCAGAGTGCAATTCTGGATCATAATATTGCACCTCCATCTTCTGATCATTATCCATAGATTCTAAAATTCTTTCAGCCAAAAGAAAATCATCAACCGTATCAATATCAACAGAGGCAAATCCAGATACAGGGAAGAACCCAGTCCTACCATCTCCACCATGATACCCAGAATTGTATCGTTCCATATTTAATCTATATCTCTCACATTCCCATGCCATCATCCCACAAGCATACGCTTTCACTGGAGTTAGTGATTGGGACGGTGGTGTCTTTTCCTTCTGCTTGAAGTTTAACGGTTGCCCGTCATAAAGACACTCGATACGAACATCTGTGGTTGAGATCAATGTTTCGACCGCACCGTCGATGAAACAGTCATGAAACTCTCTAATGTGGGAGGGTAGAATGAATGGTGAAGTGGGCAGGAACTGAAAAATGATATCACAGTCAACAGAATCAATGAAGTCTAAAACGAAATCGTCATTGGTAGCGGTGTCACTAGACAGTTTCTTTGGTCTTTTATAAAACTTGATACCATAGTCATCTGCGATAGACTTGAATACATCAGACTCTGAGTTCAAGTAAATGTCTTCGACTGCAAACGCACCAGATCTTATCACCGACTCGATGATGTAGGAGACAAGTGGTTTGCCACCAATTAGTCTAAGGTTTTTATTGTGGACTCTTTTACTGCCGAGTCGAGCAGGGATCATTGCAACAGATTTCATTATCAATCCTCTACAAAAAACATTTTATCATAACTAGAATCACTCAAAATATCTTGGAAGTATTTATCTATGATGATACGATCATCATTCGGGTAGATGTGATTTTTAAAAAACAAATACTGCGAGTCAGGATCATGACGGTCATTCTTATTCATTGCGAGATGTGCCTCAAATTCCTTTACGCTTCCACCATCAGATAGATAACCCGTATCATATAATGTGCGAAAGAAATCCAATCCAAACAAATGAATTGTTTTTATATCAAAAGAAAGTAAGTCCACCAATGTCGTGGTTCCTGAATTTGGTCTGAACTTTACCTTCTCTTTAATTGGGTAGTATGTTTCGTCCGACATCCAGCGAGTGGGCAAAATAGAATCTAAGTCTTCAGATCTATGCGGGTGAGTAAAGTATTCTGATTTAGGATAAGTTGAACACACGATCTGTACCCCGCAACTTTTCCATAATTCGCCGTCTATCGGTCCTCCTGCATCGGAGTAACCATCTAGCGTATTATACAAGACATCTGTTCTTTGTCCACAGTCTTTTTTATTTTTTAAGGGTAATGCTCTATTCAATCTAACAACTATATCGTAAGAATCAATTTCTTCACCTCGTCCAGAATCCTTCAGAGAGGAACCAGATACGACAAGTGCAACTGTTTTACCTTCAAGGAATTTAGAATAGTTCATCTTATATTTTCTAAAGAAGACGAGTAAATAGTTTCAGAACCCTGAATAGCCAAAAGTGGATGTAACCAAAAAGATCTTAAATTAAATTTGTTAACAAAATAATTTATTTCAAAATCTATCGGGCCACAAAACACACTAAGTTCTTCTGACATAAGTCTAGCAGCCTTTTTAGAAAGTAAATATAGTCCAGTGCCTCTGGTTAATGGGTGCGGATAAAAGTTTTGATGATTTACTATGTTGGTGGGAAACTGGTTGGAGCCCGCACACATATGAACAATGTCTGTTCCAGAGGGAATATTTTTCATAATACTAGGAAACAACACAGAAAAATTTTCGTCGAATATAGTATCATCCTCAGATATCAGGGCATATTCTGAATCAGTTTCTAAAAACTTTTTATACGCTTCTCTGTGTTTCATTACCAAGGAAGTAACAGGTTTACTTAATATACGAAAAGGAGGAGGAGAGGGATATATTGACATTTGCATTCTCTCTTCCCAGAGAGAAGTATCTAAGACAGTCTTGGTATAGTCTTCGGGCAACTCGTCTGCATCAAAATCAAGAATCCATGTCACATCATTAATACCAACACGATCTAATTCCTTTTTGAGAGGCTCTTTTCTTTCGTGTAATTTTTTACAATGACAAACATAAAATGGTAAGTCCGTGTAATTCATAGTAACTCCAAGATTTGATCAACCTCTTTTTTATATTTACTGTACGGTCGCAAAGAATGACAATCAATATACCAGTCGTTGGTAACTTTGTCAACTTCGGGCTTCCAGTTTATCCTGTCCAATCTTCTGCCACTATGAAAACCATCTGGTCTTAAGGGCTGATATACCTTACCACCACCGTCGCGATAAGAAGAAACAACCATAGAAACAAACTGTTCATCTAGTCCCCAAGACTCCATTGGTTCACCGTTCCAATTTTCGGGTGTATGTTTTGTTTTTTCGTTGAAACTTGAAGTAACGTCTTCCATAAAGTCCGAGAAAGATTCTTCGGTATCTAGAATCTTTTTAAAGTTTTCTCCAGTGGCAACATTATAACACAAAGGAAAATAATTCCGCAAGTTGGTATTCAGATTACACCACTCATAATCACCATGAATACTTTGTTTCCAATATGTTCTGGATATAGGAAACATATCAATATCACTAGTAATCCATAATACGTCAGATTCAAACTGGGGATACCACAATCTTGCCAACTGGGCCTGAGTATGAATCTTGTAATCCTGTAGGGGTTTAATATTTACAACTTGTCCATACTCAGATGTAACTTCGGAATCACCAACATGCACCAAAACAGGTTCATAACCTATTCTTTCTCTCCATACCTTGGCAACTAAAGGCCAAAAATCCATATAATAAGGATTATCATCACAGGACATTATAACTTTAACTTTCATTTTCTTTCCTATCCAGAACATCACGATCTGCTTGAGACCATAGTGTGTCATCTTCTCTCACCGATTCACCGACGAAGTAAACCATCGCTTCAGGATCACGTTCTGGTGTGGGGAATGGTGCGTTCTCTGTGAAGAATGGGTCGTGTGTTAGATTTTCGCTTATTGCAATAGGCCAAACAATACCCCAAAGAAATGCTTGGTCTACACCTTTCTTGTCATCATGATATCTACCACGAATGAAGTTTTCAATCTGATTCTTCATTCCTCTCATCGCACCTTTTCTCATTCCCCACATACCAGCCATAATAGCAGTAACATGATACGGATGATCACGCATGATGTGAAAGTTCTTTCCAGATTCAATCCATTCATCCACCGCTTCTTTTTCTCTCATTGACAAACGAGAATCTGTATCGCGTGAGATGAACAACTCCACATCGTCATCATCACATGCAGTGAATCTCCACATCGTTGAATTTGGTGTTCCCTCTTCATCCATAACAACTACTTCTGTGTTGTCATATGATTCGAGTTTGTCAATGACTTCCTGTGGTGTGTTCTTTCCTGCCACATAGAAACGACATATCCAATCGGGGTAAATCTCTTTGGCTAGTTCTGCATTCCTATACGCACCCGTGGTGTAAAATGGGTCATCACCCCACAGGGAAAATGTAATCAATCTTTTCATTTGACGACAGACTCCGTTCCTTCGGATGACCAACGATAGATATGAAGAAAGTCATCCAACTTGTATGATCGTAGAACCTTTGGATACAAACGCATAAGCCAATCAATGTCTTCACACGATTGACCTGTCTGCGAATAAGCACTTCGGAAAGATTCAGACTGTGCAAGTTCTGTTCTCCACACACACCAATGATACGGCGGACGAAGAGTATCCATATAGTTTCCGCTTGCGTCCACACGCACGGGATCGTGGGGGTTTCCCATCTCACAATAAATCTTGGCGTGCTTACCATCGAGATAGGTATCTTGATTGAAAGAGATAACATCCCACGATGGATCTTCTTCGATCACAGCGGTAAGTTTCTCGATATAGTTGTCGGCAATATCATCGTCGTCATCGAGCCAAGCAAGATGACTTCCGCGAGCAGCCTGTAGAAGAACATTTCTCTTCTCGAAGATATGAAAAGACTTGTTGTCGATCATACACAGAACTTCCACATCTTCTCGGTCTCCAATCTGACCAAGAAGTTTGTCTTGAAGTTTTGTATACTTCTCTAGACGAGACGGGATGGAGAGTATCAGAATACTCAGTTTAAGTTGTGATGAGTCCTTTGGCATCAAGACGCTCCTTTATAAGTTTCACATCGAAATCATTCTTCATTCGCTCTTGATACACGGCACCATCTTTTCGATACTGCTCTGCACTTTCCTGTGTTTGATGGAGTTCATCTGCTTCGGGATGATTTCCTGGCACCCATTCATGGCGAATAATACAAGTTGGAGAGACTGCCAACTTGTTCAACTTGGCACAAACAACGGTCATTTCGTTGTCGGAGTATAGAGACTCATAATCAGGATGATAAAGATATCCCATCGCCTCATAGAGAGGGAATCCAATCACGGGAAGCGTCATCAACAGGTCTTCCTTTGGTCGAAGACCATCGTTGAACTTGATTGCACCAACATAGTCTGGGAATAGTTGATCGAATCCCATAGCGATGATATCATCCCACCCCTCAAGGCAGGGAACCATATCATCACTGGTAAGAACAAGGATATCACCAGTTTCGCCTTCGAGGTCGGCGTTACAGGCTTCAATCTTTGTCTTTGAGTTTCCGTAGTTATACTTGATATCGACACCGCGAGAGTCGAGCCATTCCCGCATCTCTTCGGTGTTCATCGTTGCGTCATCATCATCCATCGTGATGACGTATCGAATTTCGTGCTTACCCGATAGGTAGTCGATGCCCTTCTGAAGAACTTTCTTGAACTTTTCAGGGCGTCCCCTTGTGGGGAACTTTATCACTAGTTTTGCCATAATAAAGATTCCTTATTTTACTTTCGTCTTCCTATATGGTATTTAGGAACAAGTTCCCAATCCTTCTTGTCATTATAGGAAATAATCTTGATTTGTGCAAGGGATACCTTTGGTTCTTTTACCTTGTCTTCATCAACTACTTCCAATAGTTCCCATTCATCCAAGAGACTGGCGATTGCATTCCTTCTTCCAATGTCTGTTTCACTGATATCTGTAGGCAGTCCATCCAGTGCAAACAACTCCTTGAAGTGGACAATGTAATACTTACCACGCTTGTGAAGAATATGGCACGATTGATATAGTTTGTTCTCTGTGCGAGACGACACACCCATACGAGTGAGTGTCTCTCGAACCTTTAGAAAATCGTCTTCTTCCTTGAGTCTAACTTCCACTAAGTCTTCGACTCCGAGTTCTATTCTTTCCATTAGAAAAACCTCCATATTGTCCGAATATGTAGGTTTTGTTAGTTTTTGTCGCCATATGTCGTGTGGTTTTTGACGGTTTCAATCTGTTCATCAGTCAAAAGTGACAAATACTCCCTGGCTACTTGATCAGAAACACCATAATATTCCTTAATCCAAGCCAATCGTGGGTCATTTTCCTTCTTCAACCACTTACTAAACCGCTTTCTCTTGCGAACAGAATGAAGAAGATACTCATAGTGCATTCTCTTATCAACTGTTGGAATGGCATTCATGTTGTTCACAAGAAAGATAGTGTCTGGAAAATAGGAAAGACATCTGTTAACGACGAAAGGAGCGTAGGATTTCTCCTCACGCTCATCTCGCTCGCGTAGAATGTTGTCTTTACCGTGATTGATTGAGTTTAGAATTTCACTCAGATTCACTAACGACTCCAATCACATGCTCAAAATCTACGATGTCAATACCTCGAAACTCATTGACACCCCTCATATTGTAGACAACGGTATCACCTTCCTTGAATTCATGCGGAAGAACATTTCCGTTTGGAAGAACCTTTGGATGTCCAACAGAAAGAACCTTTCCTCGGAAGAAGATATCCTTCTGCTTTTCATTGTAGATGATACCATGCTCGGTGGTCTTCTGTCCACCTGTATTTTCTCTTTGAATCGCTACTTTTCCTCTGGATGGATATAGTGTTTCGCTCATTTGATTTCGCACCTCATCATAAGTTCTGTAAGACACGCGACCATATTGATTTCGTGGTCGGCTACGAATGCGGACTTGTATTGATACTCTGCCAGAATGAGAACTGCTTCTGGAATCGAGTGTGGTTTTAGATACTCATAGAAACCATCATATAGTGTTCGGAAGATATGAGTCTGGTCGTTGTCGAGATTGTCCACAACCCACGAACGAACCTTGGTAAACTCCTTGTTCTTCATGAAGCCAACCAACTCCTTGATGCTGATATCGCCTAGTTGGGATAGAATACCAACATCAATCTTACCAGACACAGAGTATCGCTGGAGTTCGTTTAGAATCCTGCGAATATCTGGAAAATGCTTCATGATGAGTTTGGCTAGAACTTCTTCGTCAAACTCAATGCTTTCTTGCTTTAGAATGCTCTTAACCCTACCAAGAATCTTCAGTGCAAGGGGCGGCTTTTCCTTGGTTGGAATCTTGAACTCAACAACCGTGCATCGAGAATGAAGTGGCTCGATAATGCGATTCTTGTAGTTGCAAGTCAGAATGAATCTACAGTTCTTCGAGAACTCTTCCATAAATCCACGAAGTGCTGGTTGAGTCGATTGCGGATTGGAATAATCGAACTCATCGAGGATTACAACCTTCTTGTTTCCATTGATGGAAACTGAACTGGCGAAGTTACGAATGGTTGTTCGGAGTGTGTCGATGTTTCCATCTTCCGAACAGTTGACCATAAGATACTCTGTGTCTAGTTCATTACAGAGTGCCTTCGCAACAGTAGTCTTACCACAACCAGGCCCTCCGCAGAGAAGGAGATTCTGAACTTCGCCAGAATCTACCATCTCCTTGAAGGTATCCTTGATAGTTGAGGGAAGGATGCAATCCTCGATGGTCCGAGGTCTATATTTTTCTACCCAGAGAAATTCATCCATTGTAGACGGAATCCGCTTCGAGTGCAATCCAATACTTAATGTCAGCGGTCTTGTGTTCAAACTGACTGACAACGCTCTTCGCGATTGAAACTTCATAATCACCAGAAAGCATCTTCAGATTCTCTACACGGAAGTAGAACTTGAAGTCTTCGTCCGCAGTCGGCAGTTCACCGAGATTGACAGAGTAAGTGTTGGAACTGTTCACCTTCTTGTCGATGGCAACCATCTCAAGCATATCACCGTTCGGACGAACACAGATATCTGGAAGACCAAGAACAGAAGCAGCCTTCTGAAGTTCGATAAGGTCTCGCTGCTTGAGGTCAAAGGTAACAACCGCTTCAGGCATCACAATGTCCTTGGTAGGAGAAGTGATGAGATTGCTGGCAGAATAGTAGTATCGAACACTCGAACCATTCTTGCCATAGATGTTAACGTGATTATCTTCAAACTCAAACTCAGGCGAGTCAAAGAGAGAAACAGTGCCAAGGAACTGGTTCAAGTCCCAGATGGCAACCTCACGGTCAAACTCCTCCTCGATCTGTGCTTCACTCATAATGTTCTTCATCGAAGAAACAGTCTTCAGAGTGCTACCAGGCTTGATGAGAATGTTAGAGTTGATTCCAGAAAAGTTCTTTAGAATCGCAAGTGTCTTTTCGGATAGTTTGATTTTTTCTGCTACCATCACCAGTCTCCTTCTTCAAGGTCTTCCATATAATCTTCAACATTACGAGAATCGACCATCAAGTCCCGTAGAATCTTCTTACTCTGCTTACGCTTACCTTTACGCTGTTCTCGGCGAATACCGTGGTCTCCATCTTCGGAGTAATCATCACCCCAAGAACGCTTCTT
>Ga0208161_1001532_pt1 | contig 12278 bp, 14 predicted proteins | sample CB_VirMetaG_3_FD_184538 | JGI IMG/M metagenome (GOLD analysis project Ga0208161, IMG submission 184538) | Freshwater to marine saline gradient viral communities from Chesapeake Bay - CB_1508_1S Viral MetaG (SPAdes) (version 4) | ecosystem: Environmental > Aquatic > Marine > Coastal | place: USA... | reverse complement strand
GTTATTTCTCCTGATGACAGATTCTCTATAATGTAATGAGCTTCTGCTACTCCATCACGGATATCATCTTCTATTGTACGAGACGAACAAGAAGATAAAACTATAATAGAAAGGCTGATGATAGTGAAAACAATATTTTTCATATCTAAAAGAATTAAAAGAAATGTCCCCACTTGCAGGTAGGGGACAGCACCTTTTGTGTTTTACACCTAAAACTTTGATTAATAGAGTAAGTAATTAAGGATAACCTTAACTCTAAAATGTCACCTAAACAACAACATAGCTTAATTTAATGTTGTAAAGGTAGATAGATCACCATTCATTCGCTGTGTCACTCCATTTAAGGATACGTTCATACTGCTGTGATGAAATGATTTATCTGCTTTATCAAAGAAACTGGTGTCCTCAACATCTTGGAAAGTTATTGAGTTTTTTAAAATGTTAATTTCAGGTAGTACTCCCTGTGATGGCGCGCAGCATAGCTGGTTGCGTGTTCTACGAGCTAACTATCAAGTCCTTGAGCTTAGTAACTCTATAAACAACACTTGATCTCTTAACCACTGTACTACACCCCATCCTTTGGTAGTACAGCTTGACTAAAATAAGCAGTTTAAACACTTGCTCAGGTGTTAAAAGATTAGTGCAGAATATGATATGCGTTTTCTAATCTTTTATAAAGAGGTCCTAATAATACACCTTCTTCATTAAAGACTAAAAGTCGTAGAACATCTGGATTTAATCCGTTATTTACGAACATCTCCATGTTAATGTAATCTATTAGAGTATTGCCTACATAGAAACTGATGGCCCAAGAATGACCATTATCACGTTCTACAACTTTTAATTCAGGATCTTCTGTTGTAGTTAATGTAGGTCCATACCAACCTGTGTAGATAAAATCTTTCATATTTTATTACTTAATGGTTAATAAAGTAAGCAGTTTATACACATGCTTAGGTGTGCCAGATTAGGCGTTCTCGTTGAACACCCAATCCAGAACGGTGAGAACACCGTCGATGATCACATAATCTTTCATAGCTATGAAGATAAGTGATGAACTACCTGTTGCTGGTCATAGGTAGCAAAAACCATAGGCGTAAGAGCAGTTTATACACTTGCTAAGGTGCTCCAACCAGTAAGACCCTGAGGATACTTACTGTTGTACTCTTCCTGCAACTCTTTGAGTCGAGCAGGATACTTGGTGATGTCCAAGTCTTTGAGCCCACGCATATCGTGGTGCTCCTGTAACCAGTAGATAAAACCTACTGTTAAAGAGACAGGAACATTTGACAATGCTTGTTTCATAATTGCGATAAAAAACGATTAATACTATATGATGTCACTATATTGATGATAGTGAACAAGGCCTACACCCCCCCGAGAGGGAGTGTAGGTAGGTAACACACGAACCTTGGCTCAGTAGATGAGCCAGGCTCCGGACTCCCGGTGACGTCCGTAGTTACGGCTTCCGATAACCGGAAGAGCCGCCTTCAAGGCTTCCTCACCGGCTTTCTCTCCGAACTCGGTCCGGAAGTCCCGCCCTTCCAATAGGCTGACCACCCGCTTGGTGAGACTGGCTGTAAGGGTTACAGCTGCCTCTTGTCCGTTCTGGATGAACCAGACGGATGCCCGGCCTCCTTCGGAAAGACGTACACCGCCTCCGTTGGAAGCGCTTTCGAGTCCTAACGACAGTTTAAGGTCTCCGTTCTCCCTGATGTTCAGGAAGAAGTCAACGAGCAATACGGAGTCGTCAAAGTTAACAGAGACGTCTACTGTTTGGACGTCACGCATTCCTGAGTACAGGCTTGCGAGTGCAGCCTTCATAGCTTTGCTTTTGGTTTTAGTAGCCATAGCCTTTAAAAAGATTAATTCCCCGAAAATTGGCGAGTTGCCGACAGCCGACGGGGGGGAAGTACCCACCGGCCCTGACTTTTGCCGGGGTAGCTGATAGGTATTAACCTCCCACCCTTCCGCAGAAGTTTTTCAAATTTTTGTCCAAGAGAGGGGGGGGGATTATATTAGAGCTATAAAAACAGGGGGGGGATATTTTTCTAAATAAAAACCCCCAGACATCGTTACATCTGGGGGAATCAAAACAACACAAAAATTTAAGACTAAACCAAGTAGCTAAAAGAAAGTAACCAAAGAAAATATAAGGCCTTAAACCAGAATAGTTACTAGCTACGGTTTACAAGTAGCGCAAAGCTACGGCTTTTTTTTTGAATAATCAATAGCTACTCACAACTTTTACTCTTCCCATACCCACATTCAGCATCATCCTCTTCATCATCGTCGTATTCGTACTCATCTACTGTTACCATCCTCCAAGTTTCTTCATCTAGCTGCTGGATCTCATTCAGTATTTCTAACCAACGCTTCTCAGCAGCTTCCATAGTCCCTAAGTCTAAAGCATTCTTAGTGCCTAAATTTGCCCATATAGAGGCATTCTCTCTTAATAGTTCTGTTACTCTTTCTGCATTTTCCATAATTTCTAAGTTTTATTCAAAAAACAATAACCACAAAAAAACTACTAGAGTAATTACTCTCTAGTAGCTTAGATTAGATTACCTCCTTTTTATTAGTTAATCTTCGTCCATCTCTTCTTTTACTTCTAAACGCCGTACAATGTCTCCAAGGTAGTATTCGTCAAGAAGTAAGTTTATGCGTTCCCGCATATCATCAGTAGTAGCTCCGAATAGACCTTCTTTATCTAAAACTTTAGTCCATTCTAAAAGTTCAGCTATAACCAGAACAAGGTATGGACCGTGGAGGCTACATAAATACTCAAATTCTTCTTCGGGTAAAGGGTAAACGATAAGGCCTTTAGTCTCATCTACCTTCTGTTGTCTTGCTGTTCCCATATTCTCAAAGATAATCAATTTTTAAATCCCTTACCCACGGCTTTTCTGTAAAACTTTCCACTCTAAATACTTAATGTACTGTTTCCCAGTGATAGTATAGTTAGTTTTACAACTTTTACACATCATCTTCTGCTTTTCAACACCTGTGGTAGTAACATTGGTACCGTTTCTAACTAAGCTTTCACTCCCACATCCTGGGCAGCTCCATTTCTCCCCTCCTTCTACTACTCCTACGTGAGTCTTTATTGGAACCATAGCCTTTATCTTCTTATATACCTTCTCTAAAAGCTCTACATCCATCTCACAGTACTTAATCATTTCTGGCATTCTATCTCCATCACCAAAAACTATATTTTTCCAAAGTTCTCCATCGACCTTTATCTTCTCCCCTAAATTAAAATACCGCCCTATAGCATCTAGTCTATTGGACGGTAAGTTTAAGTTTGATCGTACACTCTTTAAAGTATCTAGTGTTCTCCAGCGTGGGACGCTCTTGACTCCGTGGTAAAGTGCTCTTGTACGTATCCATGGAATGTCAAACCTGTCTCCGTTGTGGCCTATAATCTCATCAGCTTGATTCATTATTTTGACAAACTTTTTGATCATAGCTCCATCATCCTTATTTTTATCCCATACAAGAGTTTTAACTTCTCCATCTTCCCACTTGTAGCTGATGCAAATTATCTTAGCATCTTCAATCACATGGTCGTAAGTTAATCTTGTTTTGTAACTTGGTCTCCAAAACCAGCCAATACAGGGGCTAGTTTCTATGTCAAAGAACAATCGCTTCATCTTCTTTATAGTTATAGTTTGTTAGTCATACTCCATCCAGACCAGAATAAAATAATGAGAGCAGTATCAGACGATCTGCTCGAATTACTAGTTTATGCTGAGGAGGTGGAATTTTGTTTTGAGTGGATAGCCAACATCGACACAAATTTAGGTATAAATTTTCACTCGACTTGTTATGTAGGTGAAGAATTTTATACCTTTGTTTTAGAATCAACAAGAGAGTAATGCAGTCTTATCCCCTCCAAGTCCCAACAGACAAGGAAAGAGTCTATGACCAATTTTTGGCCATAGTTAACTTTCTTATTTACGAAATAAAAGACCAGCCTGTTTCTTCGCCGCTAACGAATAAAGAGTTAGAAGTACTTGCCTCACTAATGTACTACAACAGTAAATACAGGAATCTTCCTAATCCAGAAAGATCCGAGTATATCATGTCTACTGATATTAGAAAAAAGATAAGAGAACGACTAGACCTACAGGCAAACCATCTAAATAATATTATAGCAAGACTTAAGCAAAAGTATTATTTAGGGTATGCTCTCCTTAACGGATCTCAACTATCCCCAGCTTTAGATATCTATCTAGACTCTAATATTTCTATAGAATTTAAACTTATTTATGAAAATTCCGAAGAAACAACTACAGCTAATAGAGACTTTAGCCAAGAAACACCACCTAACCAAGGAGAAGACAATGAGGCTGTTGACGATGATTGGGGCTTTCACTACGGAGACGATATCGAAGATTGAACAAGACGAGAATAAGTTATTCAAACCAGAGACCTCCAATACCATACACTTAACTCTCTTTGGTAAGTTTGTCCCAAAGAAAGCAAGAATGCAGAGAATTAAGGAAAACGCAGAGATACTAAAAAAGAAACAACAAGATGCTAAGTAAGAGAACTGAAATTTTTGATACTGAAAAAAACTACTGGGATACCTTTCCAGAGTTAAAGAGTCACCCACAATTCTCCAACTTATACAAATCTGATACTTCAAAAAAGAAGACTAAGACATCTTCTATAATGTGGGCCTTTCACCTGGTATCTCATCCTAAATCTTTGATGTACTATGACCCGAACAAATTAGAAAACGTAAAAGGCCTGCTGCCCCAAGACTGGGATTGGAAATCCCAAGACTCCTTATTAGAAGCTTACCGATCTTTAATGTTGACGGAAGCACAGCGAGCCTTAACAGATTGGGACGAGATGATCAAAAAAAGATCAACCTATTTAAAGAACCAAGAGTATAATCTAGACAATGGAGCTGATCTAGACAAACTTCACCGAAATACTTATGCTATTTACAAAGACTATGAAAAGATTTGTGAAGAGCTAAAGAACGAAGAAAATTCTAATGCTAATTCCCTCTCACTGTCTGAGAGTGGAGAAATCTAAACAAATGAGTAATACTAAACAACCAAAGAAAATGTTCTCTGACCATCAAGTACTGATGGGAAAATTGAATTCTATTGAAAAGTCCCATGAACAGGCTTTAAATGGAATTGTCGAACAGTTCAACCAAAATCATGGTAGAATGACAATTTTAGAAATTGTATTAGACCAGATGCTTAAAGGTTCTGTAGAGATCCATGAATACAGCAGCTTTGAAGAAGAAGAGTTTGCAAAGACTTATGGGCTACTATTTAGAAACTACTTTATGAACTTGGAGACAAGTGAAATTATCCAGGTAACTTTTGAACCTATAGATGAACTTCTGGACGACAGTAAATAACTCTGCTTTTGTACTTCCGGAAATTCCTAACCTACATCCTATAGCAGACCGCTATGAGTACAGGGATTTTTGGAGGCAGCAAAAAAGAAGACTAATAGAAGGGAGCTGGGAATCTGGAAAATGGATTCCCGGCCCTCTTTATTATTACATAAACTTCCACAACATTCTTGTGGAAGACCCTAGAACTCTAGCACAAAAACCAGGTAAACCTTGGCTTCGTGATATAGACTGGGAACTCTTTTTACTTTACGAAGAGTGCAGAGGATTTTCTGGATTTACAGATGACTATCAATTTACCTGCAACAGATTTCTTGGACCAGAAAGAGCCTCTATTGAGAAAATGGGAATGATGTCCCAATACATAAACTTAGGAGTTATAAGAGAAGAGGACCTAACCAAAACTTATATACCTGCTAGAGCTTATCTTAGGACAATACATAACTCAAACTTAGGTAAACCTCTTTACCAAAACTCAGCTAAGAATCTTATATCTATTCAGGCTCGTGGTGGAGGTAAGTCTTATGCTTCAGCAGGAATTGGAGCCCATAACTGGTTAACAGGAGGAGCAATTGACTACGACGAATATCTAAAAGCAAAGCAAAACAAACGCCCACTAACTTCAGATACAGTAGTAGGTGCAATTGATTCTAAATGGTCTGGACCACTTCTTGACAAAATCTTATTTGGACTAAACAACTTACCAGGAGAGTTTGAATATGAGAACTCAGTCTTTCCTAGCCCTCTTTATAAATCTTGGACAGGTTCTAAAAAAGAAGGCTCATTCTTAAAAAACGTAGACGGATCATACCTCTATCATAGAACCTTCCACAATAACCCACTAGCAGGTAACGCAGGTCGTCCTAACCTAGTAATGTTAGATGAAATTGGATTCTTTGATATTCTTGTGGAAACCATAGGTGCCTTAGAAGGAGCTGAAGCTTCTAAGATGTTCAAACGACAAGTTATATGGATGCTTGGAACCGGAGGTTTTACCCAAGGAGGGTCTGTTCTTTTTGCGGAAAATGTATTCCGTAACCCAGAGCAATACAACTGTTTATCCTTTGACGATACTTTTGAGCAAAGAGGAAAAATAGGATACTTCGTACCTGTTACATCTACTAGAAACAAACATAAGAAAGGCCCTAACCTAATAACAGACACAGAGTCTGCTATGATGGAGGAGGATACACTACGGGAAGCTAGAAAAAAAGATCTTACTCGTTACCAAGTCCATATAATCAATAACCCTATTCTTCCCTCAGAGGCATTCTTAGTAACTGAAGGTACTAGATTCCCTACAGTCTTACTTAAAGATCAATTATCTGAGGTACTTGGGGGAAAGAAAAAAAGATTCTTAGATGCCTCATATAAGGGCTGGCTTAAGTTTAACGACAAGCAAGAAGTTTATTTTGATACTATCCAAGATAAACTACCAATTAGATCATACCCTCTCGATTCTTCTGAAGATAAACGAGGCTTAGTAGAAATCTTTCAGAAACCCAAAACAGACGAAAACGGTAATATTGAAACTCATCGTTATATTGCAGGCATTGACGTAGTAGATAAAGCAAAGGCAACAACTACGTCCTTACCTTCTATTATAGTCTTTGACCGTATTACTCGTACCATAGTTGCAGAATATACAGGCCGTACTGATGATCCTAAATTCTTCTACGAGGTATGTAGAAGATTACTGCTTTACTATAAAGCAACTGGTATGTACGAGCAAAACTTCATAGGCCTGTTTAACTACTTCGTCCAGAATAACTGTACCTACCTATTAGCGGATACACCATATCAGCTTAGAAACTCAGACACTTACAAGCCCGGTACCAATACTTCTAAAGGTATCTATAACTCGGGTAGAATTAATGATACTGGTATAGACTACATTAACTCTTGGCTAATGTCTACTATATCTAACTCCAATGATAACTTGATGCTAACTACTATTCTGTCTCCAGCCATCTTAAAAGAACTAATAAGATGGAACCCAAAAGGGAACTTCGATAGAATATCTGCACTCATTATGCTGTTCTGGTACGATGAGACTATGCATAAGGTTAAAAAGGAGACTACGGAGAAACAAATGACCTTCTTAGAAAACAGTTACTTCGCTAAACGTAACGTAACTCCAAGAAAACAATCTTTTTTTGATTAATTTTGCAATTTAAGATAAACTACAATGGCAAAGAACTACACTGGAGATATAGATCAGAATATTAAATACACTGGCTATAACTTTCCTAACCAAAAGGTATCAGACGACAAGAAAACCGATAAATGGTACAAGAAATGTATAGACTTTGCAGAAGGACTAGTAGGTAGTAATGAATACTACCGGGGGGAGTACGGGAATAAATCAGAAAATTATAACCTACGTGCTAATATTATAGATGTACGTAATTTCCAGAAGTACATTAACCCTGCCCAGTTAGACCTAGATAGTTTTCCCGCAAAATTTCAACACGTAGGAATCGGTAACGCTAAAATAGACCTCTTAATAGGAGACTATATATCTAGACGTAGAGAGTTTAGAGCTTATATATCAGGTAAAGACGAAGACTCTAACACTCGGAAGGAAGAAGCTCTTAAAGAAGAGCTCTTTAAAAAGACTCTGGAAATTATACAAAAGTCAGATAACGAACAGTATATCCAGAAAGAAGCGGAGAAGCTTAAAAATTATATGACCTATGATTTTCAAGACCTTGCTGAAAGAACTGCTAACTTGATTCTACAAAGAGAGTATAAAGAGAATAACTTTGACTTTGTTTTTAGAAGAACCTTTGAAGATCTACTGGTTTCTGGAGAACAGGTTGTCCAAATAGACGTTTTAGGAGGCAAACCTATAATGAGGCGAATTGATCCTAGAAATGTCTTTACAATGGGAGGAGGATCTTCTCTGTATCTACACGAAAAAGATATTATCGTCATTTATCAATACCGATCATTAGGTCAAATTATAGATGACTATTGGGATTATCTCTCAGACGAAGACGTAAAAAAATTAGAAAGACGAGACCAATATTTATCAGACTATCAGTCTGATTACTATCTCTCTAATAGAGGAGACCTAGCTCTTTTAGTAGATAATGCTGATAAGATTATAGGAGATCCTTCTACCACAGCAGATGATACCATTAAACTTATTTCTCCAAACGTAATAGAGAAATATGCATTTGGCGGAGACTTTAATGAAAACGGAGAAATTAGAGAAGTCACAATTTATTGGAAGTCTAGGCGTAAGATAGGCAAACTGACATACTTAGACGAGTATGGAGATGAACAGATTACTTATGTAAACGAGTTTTACAAACCTAAAGAAGAGCTAGGAGAATCTGTAAAATGGATGTGGGTAAATGAATGGCTGAGAGGCACTAAAATAGGCCAAGACATTTACGTAAAAATGCAACCAGTAGAACACGGTTCTAAGTCAATGACAAACCTTTCATCTGGTACTCCTCCAATCATAGGCATGACTTGTAATACAAATGGTTATAAGATTCAATCTGTAATGGATCTTCTCAAACCATTTGATTACGCTTACGATATAGGCTTTTGGAAAAGAGAGCTTGAGATAGCTACCTTCAAAGGAACAGCAACAGCTGTAAATGCTTCTCTTATTCCTTCAGGATGGGAACCTGCAGAATGGTTACAATACACCGCTGTAGATAAAATTATGTTCCTTGATCCTACTCAAGAAATTCTCAAAGGTCCTTCTCAGGGTAAATCAGCAGGTGCGTTTAATACCTTTATTACTCAGGAAGTATCTATGGGTGCAAATACTACAGGCATCCAAATGTTAACTGATTACCTAGCTGCTATAGAAGGTACAATGGGTAAAATAGCAGGTGTACAAGGAGCCAGAGAAGGCGAAATAGGTACTAGAGCTGCTGTAAGAAACGTCCAGGCTGAAATAGGTCAGTTTGCTAAAATCACGGAACGTTGGTTCCAATTAGATTCTGAGTTTAGAAGACTTGCGTTATCTAAATTCCTTGAAGCTTGTAAAATAGCTTATAAGGATAACCCACAAAGAGGATCTTTCTTATTAGATGACTTAGGCCAACAATTTGTACAACAGTATACAGAGTTTTCAGAAACAGAATTTGACCTTCATATCTCTGACTCTAACTCAGATACTCAGCTGTTCAATGACCTCCGCCAGTTAGCACAGGCTGCTATTCAAAATGGCAATGCTCAGATATCAGACCTTATTTCTATCTACACTACAAACTCTTCTCAATCAATTGCTAGAAAACTTAAAGATTCTTCTGAACGTCTTGCTCAACAACAAAAAGAATCCCAGGAGCAAGACCGTCAAGCTGCTCAGCAAATGAAGCAAATGGAACTTCAGGATAATCAAGCTAAGCGAGAATTTGAAGCTGCAGAGAAACAAAAAGACAGAGAGTCTCAAGAAAGAATTGCTGAAATTAGAGCCATGGCTATGACATATCGAGGAGATTCTGATAGAGATGGGGTGCCTGATTTGCTAGAAGTAGAAACTGCTAGACAAAAAGGAATTCTAGATGCTAAAAAACTAGAAATAGAGGAAAGAAAGCTCAATGAAAAAGAAAGAAGTAACAGAGCAAATGAAGAATTAAAGCGTTCTCAACAAAACACTCCTCCTAAAACAACGTAAAAAAACCATAGGCCTTGAGAAAAAAAGTGAAACACCATTAGAGAAATTGTGTTCAGTATATTAATTTTGTAAACGAAACTATAGAGCAATGTCTAAAAACCAATTTGAAGGAGTACAGTTAATAACACCAAATACTCCGCAACAAAACACCCAGACAACAGAGGACGATACCCCAACACCTTCTCCTAGTCCTGGAGTTATAAACCTTCCGGATTCTGACGAAGAAACGTTCCTTGACAAGCCTATTACTCCAACTACTTCTGAAGAAGATAATAATTCCCTTTATTCAGCTTTAGTAAAAGAGCTTGTAGATAAGGGAATTTTAGAAGTCGACGATGATGTAGTAGTTGAATCCGCAGATGACCTAGCTAATTTGTTTGATAGAACTATCAACACTAGATTAGAGGAAAACGTAAACGGATTTGTACAAAACTTCTCCGGAGCTAAAAAGCTTTTCTTAGAAATTGAAGATGCTTTTGACGATGAGCTTTTAGCTATGAAAGTAGCAAGAGATATTGACTACTTTGACAGAGTAACTCCTGAGGTTCTTTCCACTAGAGAAGATCTTCAAAAAGATATTCTATCTCGCTACTTAAAGCTTAAAGGTCTTAGTGACAAAGAGATTGCAGAGTCTATTGAAGAGTCTACAGCTCTTGCTAAATTGGCCGAAAAAGCAAATGCAGCTCTTCCTCAGCTTAAGAGATCTGCTAAAGAATTTGTAGACTATAAAAGAGCTGAAAAGTTACAAAGAGAAGAAAGACTTCAAAAGAAACAAGTAGAAGAGTTTGAGTCTCTCTTATCTTCAATAGATTCTTTGGAAGAAATTATACCAGGCATAGAATTGACTACTAAACATAAGTCAGCTATAAAAAAATCTATGTCTGAGATAGCCTATACTGACCCTGAAACAGGTGCTCAATTTACAGAGCTAGGCTATAAACAATATTCTAATCCATCTGGATTTGAACAACTCATTCAATTCTATAATACTCTCGGTCTGTTTGAAATTGACAAAAAAGGAAACTTCAAACCTGACATGAGTAAACTTGTAAAATTGACTGAGAAACAAGTAAAGCGTAAGCTTGACGAACTAATTAGGGAACAACAACAGACGTCCATACCTGGTCAAAAAAGTTCTGCTGGTACAAAGCTGAACCTTTCATTCTGGGAAGATGCGTTTGGAGATAATCAATAATCAATAATTAAAATTTGTAGTAATGCAAAAACTATTCAACACTCAACTTTATCGTCCTAAGGACTTTAAAGGTCTGATTGCTGATAACCACTTCTACGAGTTGTACCAGCAGAGACCACAACTCCTTGACAAGGCTATTCAGCAAATCTACCAAATGAACCTCCAAGGTTCAATGGTAAACTTCGTTAACCGCTTCCCAGAAATGGAAGTAGAACTTGAAAATGGTTTCTACCAGTGGATGCTTAAAGGTCAGGAAGACAAAAACCTTCCTCTCGTTCAAGCTGAAGATATGGATGGAACTGCTCTTACTGTAGGCGCTGCTTATGGTGCTAACCGCCAAAGAATCATGCTTGTATTCGACGAGCCTCTGTTTGAGCGTACTAACGTTCTCAAAGGAGAGACCGACGACTACCACTGGTTGGTAAAAGAGGTACACGAAGAAGAAGGTCGTTACAAGTATGAAGTGGAGCTGGTAAACGACGACTTAGAAATTTCATTTGTTTATGGCACTGATATTTCTGCAGGAGATCGTTTCTCTAAATTCTACGATCTTGTACCTGGTACTCTTTCTTACGAAGGTGCAGAGCCTTACTTTACTTCTCCTTTCAAAATGCAGAACCGTCTGTCTATGTGCAGAATGCAATACAAAGTTCCCGGTTCAAGCATTGAAAAAGGTAGCAATGAGCCTCTTGAATTCCCATTCATGTACCGTGGCCAAACTGAATCTGTTTGGATTAACTACATTGACCTCGTGGTAATGTACCAATCAGAAGAGTTGATGGCTCGTGCAGCTCTTTACGGTAAGAAAAACTGGACTGTAGATTCAGGTTACTTGAACTCAGACGATCTTAACGGCTTTGAGATTGGTGCTGGTTCAGGTTTCTTCGAGCAAATTGCTCCAGCTAACCGTCACTTGTACAATACCTTTGATCTTGACTACTTGATGGAAGTAGCCCTTGATATGTCTATTGGTAAGATTGGCCGTGGTGATCGTCACCTCCATATCATTACCGGTGAACGTGGTGCTATTGAAATCCACAAGCAGATCCAAGCAAAAG
>Ga0208161_1001531_pt1 | contig 12279 bp, 16 predicted proteins | sample CB_VirMetaG_3_FD_184538 | JGI IMG/M metagenome (GOLD analysis project Ga0208161, IMG submission 184538) | Freshwater to marine saline gradient viral communities from Chesapeake Bay - CB_1508_1S Viral MetaG (SPAdes) (version 4) | ecosystem: Environmental > Aquatic > Marine > Coastal | place: USA... | reverse complement strand
TGTAGGCTCTGTATTTACATTGTTACACGCAGACATTAGTACCTCGTATTAAACCAACTAAATCTTTCAGTTTCTTTTTTTAAATCATCTTGATATGAAAAATTTAATTCACTTTTTAATGTAGCGATAGCTTCTAATATTTGTCTTTGATTCTCAACATCATATTCTTGTTTAGGTTCCGGTATATATGAATTTACTTTAGCCATTAGTTATATGTGCCTCCTTGATTAGGATCCGTGTAATCAATTATATCTAAAATGCCATTATTTACAGGAGCACTTTCAATATATTCTCTGTCTCTATATCCGTCATAGTCATTTAAATCCATACCAGGAGGTATGGCTTCCGTTATACCTAATGATCTTAAACCACTTCCTCTTCCTTTATCTATATTGACCCCAGGTTTTTGAAATAAACCAAACTCGCCTCTAGCATAATCTGCTAATGTATCATAACCTCTTATACTTGGTAATGAAGTTCCAATTCTATATGCCATTCCTAAAAATGGATTTAATAAACCTAATATGCCACCAAATATAGATTTACCAAAACCACCTGCTTGACTTAATCTAGATTGAAATTGATCTGGAGCATAAGGTTGTACTGCTCTATAACCTTTACCTAATATATTATCTAAAAAAGAACCTGTATATTTTCTAGATGGTCCAAATACAGTTGAACCAAAATAATCCATTTTTTCTCTTGGATCAGCTAATGTACCTATACCACCATCACCTACTCCAGCAAATAAATCTTTTGTTTTTTGAGAAGTATATTGTTCTGTTCTTCTTTGTTCTCTGGCATCTCCGCCACCACCACCATAACTTTGACTTCTATTGGATTTGTTATTTTCAGATTTATAACTTCCGCCTCCGTATTGTGAATCTTTATCTTGTCTTGCCATTAACGTCTACCATCCGGTTGTACATCTACTCTTAATGTTCCATAACGCCAAGTTTCACCTACAGCGTCATTAGCTATTTTAATTGAAAGCAATCGACCTCTTGCTCTAGTATCTACCTTATCAGTAGATGATGTAATTGTAAAGGGACCAAGTGGTGAGGTTGATGCTGTGTTACTGGGATAATCATTTAATAATAATGTAATTTTTGAATTACCAGTCAAGACTTGAAAGTCCGGTATAAAACGTTTCATAGACATAATGAATTCACCATCCCCTCTAAAATCAGCTATGCCAGTAGACTGACCTGTAATACCTCTTCTTGCTGCAATATCAAAATCACCGGATTGAATATAAGCATTAATAGAAGTAGTACCTGATGAATTGACTTGATCGGTTCCGGTTTCATGAGCATAGTAAGTTGATGCTCCATATAGATTGGTAATTCCTTGTATATTAAAATTAGGTGTAGCTGTTGAATTATATTGTGTTGCATAAGGCACACTAAATACACCTGTGTCTGCATATGATGATCTAGCTAATGATCCAGTTGTCCAACAGTTTTCTCCATAGTTATAAGTAACACATCTATCAATTTGTGTGCTACCTGATTTAGGATAAAACCAAGTAACTTCATTATATAAAGTATTATGCTCCCCATATATAATTTGATTAGCATCATAATTAATTCCTAAATTGTCTCCTGTAGTTGTAAAGACAAAGTCTTCTACCAAACAAGGTAATGCTTTTACGGTACCATCAAATGCAAAAAATCCACCTTCACCCGACATCCAGAATATCATACCATTAGAATAACTAACTGCATTTTGTCCAATACATCCACAGTTAGTTCCTACTTGTCTAACACTAAATGTAAACGGTGGACCAACAAATTGAATTACATAAGCTGCACTATCGGTTAATACAAATACATAATCTTTACCTTGAACAGCTGCTACAATTTTATTACCTGTATCTAATCTAAATGTACCTGCAGTATTAGTAGCGGTTGGTTGATATGTTGAATAATCTTCTTGGTTTGAAAATCTTATAAACATTGGATCCTGTGTAGTTGAATCACCAATCGTTGTTTCAGTTCCAAAGTGAAATAAATGTCTATCTCTATCTGATACCAAAGTTAATCTTGTTTTAGTAGGAGCTCCTGACATAAGAGTTGCTCTATTTGATCTTGGGTTAGATGCTCCTGCATCCCAAGTAAATGTTCTACCATTATGAATAGTTGCAATTAATATTTCTCCAAAGTTGTCAAGACTCCAGATGCCTGGATCCAGAATCACGTCACTGGTTGTACGTTCCGTGCCCCAGGTAGAATCTCCCCATAAGTACGTACCCCATCCATAACCAGCAGTTTGAAATGTTGGACCAACAACTACATAAGGATCAATTTGTGCTGAACCGGTTCCTGAAGTTGTAGCTGCAGAATTAGATGGCATTGTAATATCAAATGCATTTGCAGTCACATTGTGAATTTCAAATGTATTATTTTCAAAATCTGTTGTTGCATAACCTGATCCTGTTGGAACAGTAACTGATGAAAATGTTACATATCGTCCAGCGCTTAATCCATGAGAAGTTTTATTTACAGTGACTGTTGGAGAACCGGTTGAAGCATCAAAGTCAGCTCCGGTAATGGCTGTATCTAAAGGTGTAATGTCATAAAACTTATCACCATAGTATATAAACAAACCTTGTGATGTACCAATTGCTGCATACTTTTCACCAGCTAAAGATGTCCATGTATGTTGAGCTCTTGCTGCACCGGGAAGAGTTTCATTATCAATAGTTAGTTGTTCCCAACCACCTATTTTTTCTGGTAAGCCATATCTAAATCTAACAAAATCACCATCAGTCCATTGAGACTCTGCTCCTGATTGTGTTATTTGTTTATTAAAACCTGGTTTAAATTGTAGTTTCTGAAGCATAGCACCTCATTATATATGCTTTTTATTATTTTGGTAGTATTAATTTCTTTAAATCTGCAAAATATAAGCAATCTATTCTAGATCTATTAAAAGTATTTATAGCATCTTCTGGGGTCTCTACTAAGGTTTCCCCTGCTAAATTAAAAGAAGTGTTCATTAAAATAGGTATTCCTGTTTTTTCGTAAAAAATTTTTAATATTTTATAAAGAATTAAATTTTGTTCTTTGTTTACTGTCTGTATTCGACATGTATTATCAACATGGATTATAGAAGGTATTTTTTCTTTTACTCCATTTAATGCTTGAACAGCATACAACATGTATGGAGATTGCTTTAAACCAGCCATATCAAACCATTTGTAAGCTTCTTCCTCTAAAATAGATGCCCCAAAAGGTCTGAACCATTCTCTTTGTTTTACTTCATTCATTATTGTTTTACCATTTGAAAGTCTTGGATCTAATAATAAAGATCTGTTACCTAAAGCTCTTGGACCAGCTTCAGCTCTACCTTGATATAAAGCTATTATTTTTTTATTAATTAAATTTTCAACTACTTCTTCAATTTCATTATTACCTGACTCAAAGTTATAATTAGGTTCAGAACCTAAATAAATATTATTCCAATCTACATTATTTGCACAATTCCTATAGAAAGTAAGAGCTGCTCCTATGCTATTACCTTCGTCTCCACATAAAGGATCAACATATAAATTTATATCGTTAGAAAGTTTTTTTCTTAATTTATAATTAAAAACAACATTTAAAGCACATCCACCAGTTAATATAATATTACTATATTTATCTTTATATTTATTTATTAAATCAAACATTTGTTCTTCAAAAATGTTTTGTGTTTCAAATGCTATATCAAAATTTTTTTCTTTATTATAAAGATTAGGATATCTATTGTAGTCAATATTATAATTAGGATAGTTATTATCTTTATTATCAAATAAATCTTGTTGTAATAAATTCTTTTTAATTTCTATATTATTATTTCCATAAGCTTGTAAACCCATAAGTTTACCTTCATCAAGATTATTAAACCCAAGATGACTTGTCATTCTAGTATAAAATGCTCCAAGATGAGGTTGATGATCTACATCAAATTCTGTGTTTTCATCTATACTTAAAGGTTGTTTTTTATAAAAATTTCCATAGATATTATTTGTTTTTACTTTAGCCTTGTGTCCTTCTTTAGTGGTAAGAATTTTTTTATATATACATTTAAAATTTAAAATATCATCAACATGATAAATAGAGGTAGTTTCATAACCCTGTTCTCCATTATCTAAATAATATGTAGAACCTCTTCCATCCGCAACAATAACTAAAGCTTGCTTCATCTTAGAAGATATATAACTTTTAACAGCATGCATAAAATGATGAGTTTTATAATAATGATATGAGTCTTTTATAGATTTTATTATTTTTTTCTTATATAGGTAGCCATATATAATATTTGAATCTACCGTATCATAACCAGTGCATATAACTTTATCTATTTTTATATTTAGTTTTTCAATTTCATTAAAACAATGTAAAGGAAAAAAACTATCATGTTTTATTTTAGAAAGTCTCTCCTCTTGATTATAGTAAATTAAATTTTCATTAGAAAAAAGACAAACAGAAATATTATGATTTTTTTGTACTCCTAATATGTTCATTAATGATAATTAATATTTATATTAAACCTTGCTTTAGCATCAGTGCAGGTCGTACTACTATGAGATTTAGAGGGATCAAAAAATAAAGCTCTGTTTTCTACAGAAGCTATTTTTTTATTTCCTATCATAGTAAACCCATCACAAGTATTAAGAGATAAAATTAAACCTTTATGGACAAAAGGGTAATCAACATGTGAATTATGTTTAGTTACTTTTTCAAGCCTTGGATAACAATTAATTTTAACTCTAATAAGATGAGCTATGTCCATGTGACACAAAAGTTTATTTTTTATAAGATCAAAGTTACCACTTGTTGGCCCTGAGTCATATATACGATGAGTAAAATAAACATTTTTTTCTCCTGTTTCTTTTTTATCACTTATAAAAAAATTAATATACCAAGCAAAATAACTGTTAAATATAAGTTTAGTTAACTCATCAAAATCATTTTTTGGTAAAAAATTATCAATTACTTTCATTTTTTAATTATAATATTCCATTCTAACTTAGATAATAAGTTATCTAAAAACATAACTTTAGTATTTTGTTTTTGTAAAAAAGAATGTAATTCTTCTACGTCCACAACAACATACTCATCTTTAACATCATAAACAATTTTATCTGCTTTAGTTTTAAAAGAACCACTTTTCGAATTATTTTTTAAAGGTCTTAAATCAAACTTGTATTTTTGATTATGAAGCACACCTTCTACATCCCATAACTCTTCTCTTTGTTGTTTAAGACTTGCTCTACTTACATCTTTTAATTTATTATAAAAATTTATCATTAATTAAAGTTTGTATTTTAAATCTTAGATCTCCAATGGTGTGACAAAATTTATCTAATAATTTTGATTGAGTTTCTATTTGAAAATTTAAATTTTCTATATGTTTTTTTAAAGATGTATTCATTTGTTTTTCACTTTGAAAAAGAATGTTTAATTCATCAAGTCTTTTTTGCAGTTCTTCTTTTTTTTCTTTATCTGTCATTTTTTCTCCTTATTATAATATCCTGGTAAACCTAAAAATTGTCTGCCATCATATTTTAAATTACTTTTTTCATCAGCGTAATGTAAAAAAGTTTGTACACAATAAAAACCATCAAATCTTTCTCTCCAATGTTCATATTTACAACCTTCGTAAATAAGCATGTCACCTGGTTTTAATAAAACTTCTTCATAATTTATAAAAATAGGCCATAAATCTCCACCTAAATTTAAAGTAGTAGAAAATTCACAAGATGGCCTGTCTTTATGTTTTTCTAATTTAGCTCCTCGTTCATATACTCTTGCATAAGAGTATGTTTCTATTAAATTTTTACCTATTGTCTTTTCAACTATAGGTCTTAATTTTGAAAGCAATACTTCTGTATTTATATCAGAATAAATTGCAAAACAATTTGGAACTTGTGGATCATTAAATATTCCAGACATATCATCATTGGGAGAAATATAAGAAGTATTAAAAAGATGTTTAGATACCTTTCTTTTTAATAAAAAATAATTAGTAATATGTTTACATAAATCTTTAGATATTACTTTTCTAATTATTTTGTAACCTTTAAATTCAGTCATAAAACTTTCTTCCTAAGAACATGTCTTTTAACGTAGAAAATCTATATTGTAAACCATTTATAAGATTATAATTAAAAGGTTTTTCTGTAAAACTTATTTTTAAATCAGCGTTATTTTCAGAAGATATTAAATATAAAGGTGTCCCTTGTTTAATTTTTAAAACTTGTACATGTTTTTCTACAGGCATAAAAAAATTTAAATCTAAAGGATGTTTAATAGTATTTAACACCCCAGGAACAACTTCAAAGTTATTTAAGCTCCACCAAGGATTATTTAAATGCAATGGATATTTAGACTGAACTGTAATATTAAAGCCAAATTTTAATATTGCCTTATATTTTCCATTGTCTTTATATTGCAAAAATTGTTGAAAAGGAACATCACTAACTGTTTGATTACCCAAATCTCCAGCTCCCACAAAAGCTTCCCACCTATCGTCTTCAAAATTAACTTGAATATCAAAAGGACTGGTAAATACAACAGACCTTGCATATAAGTTTAAAAAGCCACTACATGATCTAGGTGTTTTAGTTCTTGGATTTTTAGAATTATATAAAGGGGGAATATTTTTAAAATATTCAGGTAAGTTTTTTGGATAAGTTAAAAAATGATTTTTAACAATACTTAAAGGAATTCTAGTGCTTCTTATTTCCATTTTGGACCCTCATGCCAGATTACTAAACTGTATCTTGTTCCAGATGTAACAGGATTAACTTTGTGAATCACATAACTAGGAAATATAACTAAAGATCCTCTAGCTTTTAACTCATTACATATAACAGAGTGTCTTTTTTCAGGGACATCTTCTACTATAAATTCTATATCTCCGCCTTCATACTCTTCAGGTTTTGACAATGAAAGAGATAGCGAAACCTTTCTATCTAGAGACTTATCACTTGGAAAGTAATCAGGGTGCCAATCATAAAATTGATTTTGTTCATAAACAGTGAATTGAAATTTATCTATATTATTAATTTCGTAATTCCATGTTTTATTTGCTTCTTTAACATAGGGTCTTATCCACCGATAAATCCATTCTCCGTGAAGCCAAGAAACATTTGACTTTCTGATTTTTTGAACATTTATTAAATCATCATTAGATAAATTGTCTTGATCAAGATTACCTGTCACAGCTACTTTTGGTTTTAAAGAAAGACCTACTTTTATTATATCATCACAAATATGTTCAGGAATCACAGATTCAAAAAATTTATATGTTTGATTTGTAATCATTACTTCGGTATATAATTTATATTTAGTACGACTTTTTTATTGTCTGTAGCTGACACACCTTTGTGTAAAGTTTGACCATCAAACTCAACCAAAGTATTTTCTTCACTCTTTATTTTTTTATTTTTAAATACAGTATATCCATTATTATTATTAAAATAAAATATAGCTGTTTTATAATTTTTAATATCAGCAACATCTGTATGAAAAATAGTTTCAAATTTTTTACCCGTTTTTGGATAAAGATTTAATCTTAATCTTATTAAGGATGCTGGATTAATTTTATTGATTAATTTTTCAAATAAATAAAAATAATCTGAATTAGGTTTATAATACCTATATAAAAGATGATAGAAATTAGAGATGTTATCTTTTTTAGGTAGTGATACTAAATAATCTAAATAATACCAAGGAAAAGAACTATGATGTCCATACAAAATATTTTGTAATTCTTGTAAATAATTTTTATCTAAAAAATTTTTATATACTTTCATTAATCTATATAATTAAACCAACCAGTAATTATGTATTTTTCTTTTGTAAAACTTACTTGACTTCTATGTGTATGCATCCATTCAGAAGGCCATATTACTGTTAAACCTTTTTTAGCAGGAGTAGTTAAATTTTGATATTTAAATTCTGTTCCCCCATCTTCAACATCATTTAAATAAGTCATAAAAACTAAAACTCTTTTTGCTTCAATACCTTTTGAGCCTCTTTCAGAATGAAATCTTTTATAACCGCCTCCTTTTTTGTAATACTGTATATTAATAGTTTGAGTAAGACCGAATTTATCTAGAAAGTCTGTGTCGGGATATTTTTTTATGTAATCATTTAAACATAAACTTAAGTATTTTAAATAAGCTAATACTTCTGGATCTTTATTAAAAGGACTTATTACTAAATCATAACTGTCTTTAATTTCTAAATTAATTTCAACTTTACTTTTTTGACTAAATTTCATGGCTCCTTTTTGTATGTTTCCTAATTCATTATGTTTTTTAAAATAATGGATTAAATCATTACATACTTTTTTAGGAATGTACCATCCAGAGATAAAAGTTTCTTTCGGTAAATTATATACTTTCATTTGATAAATTTAATATCAAATTTTGTTAAAATTGCAATAGTGACTAAATATTATTCTTGATAACCTATGTTTTCCCAAGATTGACTATCTTCATTCCAAGACCATATTTCTAATTCAGCAGCCACTGGTTTTGGTGTTGGGGGATCCCATTTCCAAGTTGAAGTATTTAAAGTCCAAGAAGGATAAGGTTGAGGTGTATAAAAAACATTATTATCAGGATCGTAAGTGTAACCAATACCTGCACGATTTCCTGTTAATTCATTTGATGTTTCAATCCAAGAATTACTACTTTTTTTAATTGCTTTAATACCTTCAGCCGTTTGATTTTCATCGCAAAGTACAACATCAAGTACAATATTGGCTATTGATATTTCAGCAAAATATTTTTTCATTATAATAAATCTAATGTTCCTGTTACGTTAAACGTAGCTATTTTATCTCCACTAGGATCTGTGTTTACAGTATTAGTTCCTGGTGTTGCAGCTATAGTTCCATTAAGAGCAGCTTCAGCAGCAGGTATTTTTAAAATAACTCTTCCATCTCCGCCGTCTCCGCCATTATTACTAGCTTGAGTTCCGCCTCCAGCGCCTCCGCCGAGTCCATCAGTTCCATTTTGGCCAACGTTTCCGCCTCCACCTGAGCCTCCAGATCCTCCTGGAGTTCCTGGCCAATAAGCGCCACCAGCTCCTCCTCCGCCATAAGTCACTGGAGATCCTGAAATAGAATTTGATACGCCGTTTCCGCCTGGAGTTCCAGGGCCTGTAATACCATTGTTGTTGTCGGTACCAGCTTGACCAGCACCTCCTCCGCCTGCACCGTTAAAATTACCTGGACCAGAGTTACCTCCTCTAAAACCTTCGACAGGAGAATAACCTCCTAAATTTCCAGAACCACCTTGTCCTTGGTGAGCAGCTCCTCCTCCAGAACCTCCATTAGAATTTACTGTAGCTGGAAGGTTACCTTGACCTGAACCTTCACCACCACCTGATGATGCAAAAGTTCCACCATCGTAAGCTATACTTGAATCTCCGCCTTTTCTACCTGTGCTATCAGTAGGTTCGCTTTCTAAACCTCCAGCACCGACTGTAATAGTATTATTTTTTTCAACTAAGGTTAATTTAGTTCCACCTGGAAAAGAAGACCTTACACCACCAGCTCCGCCTCCTCCATAATTTTGTCCACCGGTAGCTCCGCCACCTGCAACAATTAAATAATCTGCTTGTACTGGTTTAGGACCACCGCCTTTTCTTTGACCGTATCCTCCTATTGATCCTGCGCCTATTGAACCGATAATGGGCATATTCTTTCTCCTCCTATTTTATTACGCAAACTGTGTTTGTGATGCTAATACTGTAAAAGTAGCATCTCCAGTCTTTATAACAGTATATGTGTAAGCGTCAAGTGAGTTAGTATTACCACCTGTTGGTGCTGAACCACCTTGCCATTCTGGTGTAACACTTGATCCATCAACTTGTACAGCTGAATTGTAGTATGCAGTTCCACCTTGTTTTACAATGTGGGCTACTGTAATTGATTCACCAGAATCCATAATACTATTTAAAGAATTTGATCCATCACCTCTGATATTTAAAGTCCAGTTTCCTGAAGCATCTGTAGTGTAGTTTAATACTGCTTGAGTTATAACATCATAGTTAACTGTACCAGTTGCAGCTGTAGCTGAGTTTGTAACTTTTTCAGCTAATTGTTGAATTGCACCAGCACCTAAAACAACTCTACCAATTCCTTTTGGAGAAATATTTAAATCAATATTAGAGTCAGAACCAACAGCATCAATTGCTGGACCTGAACCTGTTGCTTGGTTAGTTACATCAATGTAGTTAACAGCTGAAGCTGTTTTTTGAAATCTTATATATGGATTGTTTGAATCATCTTCAATCGCACCGGCGTCATCAACAATAATGTCATTACCATTTGTATCTAGGATACCTGATAATTGTGGAGTGATGTCTGAAGATAAATCTGTGAAAGCTGTGTCAACAACGTTAGTACCATCAGAGTAAACCATTTTAGTACCTTTATCTGTTGCTGCCCAAGTTACTCCAGTTCCTGAAGTAGTTTTAACAGTTACTGTGTAAGCACCTATTGTTGAGTTTTGAATTATGTAAGTTTTTTCAACTGAATCTGGAACAACTACGTTAATTGCACCTGCAATTGTTCCTGTTAATTTAATTACTGCATCTTTACCATTTGATAAAGCACCGTTTGAATAAACTAAAGTTGCACCAGAAGTAACTGCAATAGAAGAATAACCACCGATTGCTTGTTCTAGAATTAATAAGTTTGTGTTTGTAATTTGACCCCAAGTTCCTGAGTTTTCACCAGTCGCTTGTACTGTTAATTTCAAATTTGCTGACGTTGAGTTTGCCATATTTTATGTCTCCAATTATTTATAATTTTATAAATTTTGACTGTAAAGTCAATATATTATTTTTAAGCAGCGGTGTCAACTTCTTGCCAACCTGGTGGAACAACTGGTGCTGTGCCAGTATTTACTTCGTTCCATATTAGTGTTCTAAGGCTTCCTGTAGCCATTGTCAAGGCATTTCCTGTAAGAATAATATTAGCATTTCCAGTGACTGTTTCATCACCTTCCTGCATAGTCATTTCTTGACCGGTAACAGCAGCAAAAGTTACTGCTTCTAATTCAGCTGTTCCATCAGCCATTGTCATGGCTTGACCTGTTACATCTACATTAGCATCTCCAGTGACTGTTTCATCACCTTGGAACATGGCCATTGCTTGACCAGTAGCTTCAGCATCAGGTGCAGGGTCAACGTCATTTTCCTGCATTGCCATTGCAAGTGTAGTAATTTGTTGATTACCATATACACCAAATCCCCATGCAGATTTATATCCCCATGAAGATGCTGAAGTAGCTGATACTTCTGCAATTGTATTTGCATCTAAATTAGCTGTGCCATCATTAGCTGTTAATTCTTGTCCTGTTGGATCTACAATCGCTTCTTGATATTGAAGCGTCATAGTCATTGGTTGACCAGTTAAATCTACATCTACAGTTGCTGATCCTAAAGCATCACCTTGAGTAATAGTTGCTTCTTCACCAGTTAAATCAGTTTGACCGTCACCAATAGCATCTAATGTTCCTGTATTTCCTGAAAGTTGTATTCCTGTTAAATCAACAGTTAAACCTGATATACCCCAAGTTTCATAACCCCAGGTATCAGAACCCCAACCAATATTTATTTCTGCATCAACAGTAACTGAATTTAAATTTGTAGATAATTCTTGACCGGTAGCAATTACATCACCACCAATTCCCCATGCTTCCTCACCCCAGGTTAGTCTTCCCCAACCTTCATTGATTTCAGCATTAATAGTTTCTTCACCTTGATTTGTAGATAAACCAATACCTGTTACATCAACATTTGCGTTTGTAAAATTAACATTCCAACTTTCTAATCCCCACGCTGATCTTCCCCAACCTGAAACTGGAACGTATTGTGCTTGACCTAAATTAAAAGATGCACTTATCCCGTTGACGTCTACATTGTTTTGATCAGACGCCCATGAGTTGTCGCCCCACGAATTAGAACCCCAAGTGGTTGCCATAGGAAGTTACCTCCTATGTACTACCCAGAGATTCTTAAGATCGCTGCAGTTGATGTTGGTGCTGGGAACTGAATTGTAAACGTACCAGAAGTTGCAGTTTTATCTGCACCAAAATCTAATACAGCAACAGCTGCATCAGTTTGAGTAGCAGATGTATTGTAAATCAATGCACCTCTTGCCGTTAACGTTACACCAGTAAATGATAAGTTGTTAAAGTCAACTCTTGCTACACCAGCAGTGATTGATGTTCCTGCATTAACTAATGCACCACCACCTGCTGTGTAT
>Ga0208161_1001528_pt1 | contig 12288 bp, 16 predicted proteins | sample CB_VirMetaG_3_FD_184538 | JGI IMG/M metagenome (GOLD analysis project Ga0208161, IMG submission 184538) | Freshwater to marine saline gradient viral communities from Chesapeake Bay - CB_1508_1S Viral MetaG (SPAdes) (version 4) | ecosystem: Environmental > Aquatic > Marine > Coastal | place: USA... | reverse complement strand
GAAGTAGAGTAAAAAGCCTTCTGGTAAAATTTGGATTCGTTGACCTGGGTTATTATATTTACCCAAAATTAAAAGGTCATGAATCTAGACGAAATTAGAAAGCGCATGGACCGCTTGCAAAACAAGTCCAACGGCAAGAGCAAAAGCGACTACAAGTCTAACTTTTGGAAACCACCTAGCGGTGAAAAATCAGTTATTCGTATTGTGCCCTATAAGCACAACAAGGAAGTACCATTCACTGAATTGTATTTCTACTTCGGTATTGACAAACCCAGAATGATGTCACTCTCAAATTTTGACGAGTCTGATCCAATTTTGGAGTTTGCATCACAACTTCGCAAATCAAACGACCCAGATAATATGGCGTTGGCGAAGAAACTTTACCCCAAAATGCGTATCTTTGCACCCGTAGTTGTTCGTGGTGAAGAGGACAAAGGTGTTCGCTTTTGGGAATTTGGTAAAATGGTTTACCAGGAACTTTTAGGAGTTATGATGGACGAAGATTATGGCGACATTACAGACATTGCTGCAGGTCGCGATATTACAATTGAAGTAATCCCCGCCCGCGAAACTGGTAAAATGTATGATACAACTACAGTTCGCGTTAAACCTGTTCAATCTGCACTTGCAGATAGTGCTGAAACAGTTGAGTCATTGTTGGAAAACCAACAAAACATTACTGAATTGTTTAACAAATATTCGTTTGACGAAATGAAGGAGTCACTCCAAAAATATCTCCAACCAAGTGAAGAAGAAGAAACAATAGAGGCAACAGCCCCAGCAAAAGAAAAAGTTGATCTTGATTCTAAAATAGACGATTTATTCAGTTAATATGGCAAAAAAATCCAACAATACAGCCCTGGACGGGGGAAGTCTTACTGAAGAATTAGCATTGTCGCTAAATAAAAAATTCAGCAAAGAATACAGTCAAGTTGCTTACTTTCTCAACGGAGGGGAAGAATCGCCAACAGATGTTACATCGTGGGTATCTACGGGATGTACACCTTTAGACCTGGCGATTTCTAACAGACCAAATGGGGGTTTGCCTGTTAGTAAAATTGTTGAGATTACGGGCCTAGAACAAAGCGGTAAATCCCTCCTCGCCGCTCACGTTATAGCTTCTACTCAAAAGCAAGATGGAGTTGCTATTTATATTGACACTGAATCAGCTCTCGATTCACAGTTTTTAACCGCTATTGGGGTTGACGTTGACAAAATGCTTTACATTCCACTTGACACAATTGAAGATGTGTTTGAAGCAATGGAAGATATCATTGTCAAAATCCGCGAAAAGCAAAAAGACAAACTGGTTACTATAGTAGTTGACAGTGTTGCAGCAGCAACTACCAAAATTGAGTCAGCAGCCGATTATGAGAAAGATGGTTACGCTACGGCGAAAGCAATCATCATGTCCAAATCAATGCGCAAAATTACAAACCTCATTGGCAAGCAAAAAATACTGTGTGTGTTTACAAATCAGCTTCGCCAAAAACTGAATGCTATGCCCTTTGGCGATCAATACACGACTTCAGGAGGTAAAGCGCTGCAGTTCCATGCTTCAGTTCGCTTGCGACTCAAAGGAGTAGGCAAGATTAAAGAAAAAGTTAATGGGATAGAGACAGTAGTTGGTCAAGAAGTAGAATGTGAAGTAGTAAAAAACCGTCTGGGTCCACCTAACCGAAAAGTCCGTTATAACGTCTTTTACGATTCTGGTATAGATGATGTTTATGGGACACTTAAATTACTTAAAGAGTATAAAATCGTAACCCAAGGAGGAGCTTGGTACAAGTATACCACTGCTGATGGAGAAACACACCAATTCTTAGCTAAAGAGTTTGGAGATCTCCTTGAAAGTCATCCTACGGCTAAAGATGAACTGTATGAAGCCCTTTGTGACAAATATATTATGAAGTATCGTCACGAAAAAGAAGAGGGCTTAGATCGTGACCCTGAAGATACAGTTGTAGAAAATGAGTAATTTTGAAGATATCCTAAACAACATATCCCCAGAAGAGAAGCATCCTAATGACAGGGTGCTTCTCATTGACGGGCTAAACATATTTCTAAGAGCATTTGCTGTAAATGGTTCACTTAATGAAAAAGGTGTTCCTGTAGGTGGTATAATGGGTTTTATGAAATCGTTAGCATTTGCTATACGTGAAATGGAACCTACTAGGGTTATAATTACCTATGATGGAGCAGGCGGTAGTGCTCGAAGAAGAAAAATTAACCCAAACTATAAATCACAACGTGTTCCTAAGCGTGTAACTAAATTTGACGCTTTTAATTCACTTGAAGATGAAAAAGAAGCAATGAAAATTCAATTTAGAAGATTACTCAGTTACCTTGAGTTACTTCCAATTGATGTTTATAGCATAGATCACGTTGAAGCAGACGATGTAATTGCATATATCGCACAAAATGTGCTAAAAAACGAAGTCATCATTATGTCTGCTGACCAGGATTTCTTACAGTTAGTAAACGACAGGATTGTAGTTTGGTCACCAAATAAAAAGAAATACTACACAAAAGAACAGGTATTTACTGAGTATGGAGTACCTGCTCATAATTTTTTGATGTACAAGTGTTTAATGGGGGATAAATCAGATAACCTTGAAGGTATCAAAGGTTTGGGACCCAAAAAGATAGCTAAAGTTATCCCTGAAATCACAGGAATAGAAATGAACTTAGATTACCTTATACACTATGCATCTACACAAGACAGTTTAATGCACAAGAGAATCGTTGAAAACAGAGTAAACCTAGAGACAAACGAGAAAATGATGTCACTTAAAGACCCTATTATGTCAGGTCAAATAAAAAACCAAATAAGGGATTTAGTTTCTCGCCCAATAAATTTGCTCCATCGAAATGATTTTATTATGCTCTATAATGAAGATTATATGGGAAATAACCTTCAAAACCCAGATATTTGGTTAAAGGAACATTTCCTCAAATTAAATAATCTTGCAAAGATAACACATGAGTAAGTTAGAACAGTACGGACATAGTTTCCAGGTTAAAGTACTGTCTACGCTTGTTAAGGATAAAGAATTTCTACAACAAGTAGCAGACATTGTTTCGCCTGACTTTTTTGATAATGAAGCAAATAAGTGGATTGTAGGTAAAACTCTAGAATATTTTAATGAGTTTAGAACTACACCTACAATGGAGGTATTTAAAGTTGAAGTAGAAAAAATTAAAAATGAAATTCAACAAGTTGCTGTAAAAGAACAGCTTAAAGAAACCTTCAAATCAACAAAATCACCAGATTTAGAGTTTGTTAAACAAACTTTTCTTGATTTCTGTCGAAACCAAACACTTAAAACCGCCCTTCTTTCCTCAGTCGATCTACTTGAAATAGGAAATTATGAAGACATTCGCAGATTAATTGATAATGCACTTAAAGCAGGTGTAGAAAAAAACATTGGTCATGAATATATGGACCAAATTGAAGAACGATATAAAGAAGAAGCTAGAAATACAATCGAAACCCCTTGGAATGAAATAAATACCCTCACAAATGGTGGTTTAGGGACAGGCGATTTAGGATTAATTGTTGGTAATGCTGGTGGGGGTAAATCCTGGGCACTTATTGCTTTAGGTGGACATGCTGTAAAACTTGGCTATACTGTTTTACACTACACTCTTGAACTTTCAGACCTTTACGTTGGTCAGAGATATGATGCTTTCTTTACAGAAATTCCTGTAAACGAAATTAGAGTTCATAAACATAGTGTTAAAGAAACACTTGAAAGTTTAAGAGGTAAATTATATATTAAGCAATATCCTGCGGGTAAAGCCAACGTAAACACGATATTAGCGCATATCGATAAATGCCGCGGCCAAGGCATTGAACCTGATCTTATTATATTAGATTACGCAGATCTTTTGTATACTAAAAACGCAAAAGAAAAAAGAGACAAACTAGATGACATCTATACTTCGCTAAGAGGTTTGGCTACCGAGGCAAAAATTCCTATATGGACAGCATCTCAAAGTAACAGATCAGCAGCTAGAGATAATATTATTCAAGGTGACCAAATCGCAGAAAGTTATTCAAAAATTATGATTGCGGATATTGCACTTTCAATAGGAAGAAAAACCGAAGATAAAGAAAACGGCACTGGTAGATTTCACGTTATGAAAAACAGATATGGAGCAGATGGGTTAACTTTTAACGCACTTATGGATACAGCTACTGGAAAGATTGAGTTTACTAACCGTATAAATAATGAAGAGAACAGCAGTCCGGACGGAGCCGGTTTTACGGGAAATGAACGAAGAAATCTCCAAAGAGCTGCCGAAAATATTTTTAACTTTTAAGCATATATATTGTATTTATCGCTACACTAACCAAAATTTTAAAGTAAAATGGCAAAGAAAAACCTTAAAGAGGAACGAATTGTATATAAGCCTTTTGAATACCAAGAGGCTTTTGATTACTGGTTAAAACAACAACAAGCACATTGGTTACACACTGAAGTGCCTATGATGTCTGACCTAAATGATTGGAAACAGAACCTAACAGAAACTGAAAAAAACATAATAGGTTCGATCCTTAAAGGTTTTGCCCAAACTGAAACAATTGTAAATGATTATTGGAGTGGCTTGGTAACAAAATGGTTTAGAAAACCAGAAGTAATTATGATGGCAACAACTTTCGGTGCTATGGAAACTATCCATGCCGAAGCATATTCTTTATTAAATGAAACACTTGGACTTGATGACTTTAGCGAATTTCTCGAAGACGAGACTACAATGGCTAAGATTGAGAATCTTATGTCAGTTAGGGATAGTTTTAATGGCGAAAAAGATTGGCATGAAATCGCAAAATCTCTTGCCATCTTCTCTGCATTCACCGAAGGTGTCAACCTCTTTTCTTCCTTCGCCGTACTTCTCTCTTTCAAGATGCGAAACAAACTTAAGGGCGTGGGACAAATTGTTGAATGGTCTATTAGAGACGAAAGCATGCACTCCGATGCCGGATGTTGGTTATTTAGAACACTTATCAAGGAAAACCCTGAGCTCAAGACTAAGGAGCTTGAGACCGCAATAAACGAAGCAGCCCTTCTTTCTCTTCAACTTGAACTTGAATTTATAGACAAAGTTTATGAGTTAGGTGATCTTGAAGGATGTTCTAAAGAAGATTTAATTTCATTTATCAAAAATAGAGTTAATACAAAATTAGGGGATTTAGGTTACAATCCAATTGTAAACGGAATTGACCCAAATGCTCTTAAAAGAATGAAATGGTTTGATAGTTTATCAGCAGGTAAACAACACACCGACTTCTTCGCATCAAGGGTAACAAATTACAGCAAGGGACACTTGCAGTGGGACGAATCAATATTTTAAATTATGGACGGAAATTTAGTAGCAGACACAACCCAGTGGGTTGCGGGGAAGGATTTCCCTGAATGGATGGATGAAGTTGGTGTAGCAACTATCTCTAAAGGATACTTATTGCCAGATGAGACACCAAGAAAAGCATACAGACGGGTCGCGAAGGCAATCGCAGAACGCATTAATCGACCAGATTTGGAGAGTAAGTTCTTCAAATATATTTGGAATGGTTGGATTGGGCTCGCTTCCCCCGTTTTATCTAATACTGGGACCGATAGGGGTTTGCCTATCAGCTGTTTTGGTATTGATACACCTGATAGCGTTAGGGGAATTGGACTAACAAATGCTGAACTTATGAAACTCACTGCTTTAGGTGGGGGAGTTGGGATCAGCGTTTCAAGAATCAGACCCAGAGGTACAGCAATTACAGGTAATGGCAAATCAGAAGGTGTAGTACCTTGGTGTAAAATTTATGACTCAGCAATTATTGCTACAAACCAAGGTTCGGTTCGTAGAGGTGCTGCTTCTGTAAACTTGGATATTAATCACCTTGATATTGATGAGTTTATGCAAATTCGTAGACCTAAAGGTGACCCTAACCGCCAGTGTCTTAACCTCCATCAGTGTGTAGTTGTAGATGATTCATTTATGAGAAAACTACAAGATAGAGATGGCGGTGCTATGAAACTTTGGCTTGAAATTCTCAAAACCCGAGTTGAAACTGGTGAACCTTATATCATGTTTAAGGATAATGTTAATAAAAACAATCCATTAGCATATGCTATGAACAATCTTGATGTAAGTATGACTAATATATGTACAGAAATAACATTACATACAGATGAAGAACATTCCTTTATATGTTGTCTCTCCTCTCTTAATTTGGCAAAATACGACGAATGGAAAGACACTGACGTTGTGGAAACCTCGATCAGATTCCTCGACGGAGTCATGCAAGAATTCATAGATAAAAGTAACGGTAAAGATTCTCTTATTCGTACTCACAGACATGCTAAAAAAGGTAGAGCACTTGGCTTAGGTGTTATGGGGTGGCACACATTTCTTCAAAAGAAAGGGCTACCATTTAACTCAATTGCTTCAACTGCTTGGACACACACTATTTTTAGTGATATTAGACAAAAAGCTGAAGCCACTTCAAGAGAACTCGCTCAAGAATATGGAGAACCTACATGGTGTAAAGGTACAGGTATGAGAAATACCCACTTACTTGCTATTGCACCTACAGTATCTAATTCTCGTTTAAATAATTGTTCTGCTGGTATTGAACCCATTCCAGCTAACATTTATACTTTTAATGGTGCTAAAGGAACATTTATTGTAAAAAATAAAGAACTAGAATTATTACTAAAAGAAAAAAACAAAAACACTGAAGCTGTATGGGATCAAATCCTTGCTGACAATGGTTCTGTTCAAAACCTTTCACACGATATTCTTACTGAAGAAGAAAAAGAAGTTTTTTTAACCTTTAGTGAAGTTAACCAATTAGAACTTGTTAGACAAGCCGCTATTAGACAAAAATACATCGATCAAACACAATCATTAAATTTATCTTTTGATCCTACTGATTCCCCTAAATGGATTAATCAATGTCACATTGAAGCTCATAGATTGGGGATTAAAACACTTTACTATCTAAGAACAGATTCTGTTATTAAAGGAGACCTAGGGTCTAGAACCGCAGAATGCATTTCTTGTGATGGTTAATATATTTATACGAAACCTTTAAAATTTTAATAAAATGAACGACAAATTATTAGGTATTATTAGACACGGCCTTACCTTCGTAGGTGGTGTTCTTGTTACACAAGGCGTTATTGATGACGCATTATTTGCTGAACTATTTGGTGCAGCTATGACTCTTATTGGCGGTATTTGGTCCGTTGTTGATAAGAATAAAAAAGAAGCTACTGAAACTAAATAAGTTTCTTTACACAATTTTTAAAAAGGCTTGGTTAACTCCAGGCCTTTTTTTACATTTACATTATGAGTAAAAACCAAGAATTAGAACAGTTACTAAATGATTTTGATAAAATCATGAATCTTTTTAAAAAAATGGAAAATTCTTCTTTAGAAGACGTGGAGTCCTTAAAGAAGGAGAGTACCTTACTACAAAAAGAATTAAAAGAACGTTATGGCGAAGAAGATTCCTCAAAAACCGACTCACAGGAAGCGTAGTCCCTTTTACTGGTGGAGGCGCTTCCCCTCTCACAAACCCCTTCACCACTACAAACCCTTACTTGAGCGAATTCAAAACGGTGACTTTGATTACCCTGAATATTTTGAACAAGCAACATGGGAAGAACATTGGGCTGAAGAAGAAATCGAATCAAAGCGCCATTTATTTAATGACCACGTTAATTTCCGAAAAGAATCAGCTGACATTAGAAGGCGTTACGCTAAAAGAAGAAACCTTCTTATCAAAGATGGTTATGAAACTGAAGAAAAACGTTTAAAAGAACTTGTTAAACAATTTTCTATCGCTTTAGGGGGCTCAAAAGAAGATGTATATGAATTTATGTCTGAATTTGATGGTACACTCGAAGAAATGTACTATGCCTATGCCGAATATAGGGGTATTAAAAACGTCTCTATTTTGGAAAAAATGCCTGTAAAGAGACGTGGCAGAGGTAGGCCCCCTAAAAACCCTATAATACAATAAAACAAAAGACATATAATGGGAAAATTTCAATCAACAAAATTATTTGACAACTATTCAGTTGCTATAAGACAGTGGCGAGCCCAACATTCACACTGTCAATTATTACATGGTTATGCTCTTAAATTTAAAGTTTGGTTCGAATCTAATACTCCTGACGATGAGAATATGGGGTTAGATGATATGAACTGGATTGTAGATTATGGTGGATTTAAAGATGCACCTGTTGGTAATGGCTTAAAATCATGGATGAATGATATGTGGGATCATACATTACTTATTGAAAAAGACGATCCATACCTTGATTTTTTCCAATCAGCTGCTATGGAAGGTATTTGTAAGTTAGTTATACTTGATAAAATGGGGGCAGAAAGTTGTGCTAAATTGGTATTTGATCACTTTAATGAAGTTTTATCTAAAACAGATGGAGGTAGGTGTAGAGTAGTAAAAGTAGAATGTTTCGAAAACGATAAAAACAGTTCTGTTTATTATGAAGATTAAAGTATCTCATGAGGTTCCTCTCCAACTTCTTTCACGATCTGAAACATTTAACGATTACGATTACTGTTTACCTCATCTCTTGGATCAGTATCCCGATTATGAGGCGTACTTTAGAGAAGCAAAACAAAAAGGACGTTATATAACAATGGATAATTCCCTCCATGAACTTGGGGAAGCATATGATACAAAACGTCTATTATATTGGATTTCTGAATTAGAACCTAACGAATTTATTGTTCCTGATGTTTGGGAAAATGCCAACGCTAGTGTTCGAAACGCTAAGACCTGGTCTATGATAGAACTCCCTGAAGGTGTTAATAAAGTTGCAGTTGTTCAGGGCAAATCATACATTGAATTTGCCACTAGTTATCAAACATATAAATGGTTTGGTTATGAAAAAATAGCGTTTAGTTATGGAGCATCCTGGTTTCAGGAAACATTTCCGCATCCAAACCCATATGTAGCTAAAATGATGGGTCGCTTAAAAACAATCACTGCTTTATATAAAAACAATGTTATTAGTGATTATGATAATGTACATCTTTTAGGATGTAATTTACCACAAGCATTTCTTTATTATAAAAATTTCCCCTTTATTAAATCAATAGATACTTCAAACCCTGTTATACACGGTTTAGAAGGGGTTAGGTATTCTGAGGGGGGTTTATTACATAAAAGTAACCAAAAAATTGACAAAGATTTTACTCAAGAAGTCAGTCGAAAACAGATATATGACATCCTACACAATGTAGAAATGTTTAGAATTATAAATAACTTATGAATTTAGTCTTAATTACTATTACAATTTGTGCTTTAGCATTTACTTATTATGTCTGGAGATTTCATGATAAATTAGCCGAAAGAAAAGCAGAAGCTCAATTAGCAAAATGGAAACTTAAAGAAGAAAAAGCAATTAGGGAAGATGCTTATGCAAGATCTAGGGCAGTTAGTTTTGGAAAAACTATTGAACATTATGTCCCCTTTATGGATAATTTCCCAATCAACCCAAATGATGTAAGATTTTTTGGAAACCCAATCGACTATATCGCATTTACAGATATGGGATCTAAGAAAAAATGTGCTGTTCACTTTTTGGAAGTCAAAAGTGGAGAAAGTAATTTAAACGCAAGACAAAGAAATATTAAAGATGCAATCCAAAAGGGTAGAGTATACTGGCACGAATACAATGCAAACGGTATTTGGGACCACGAAACAAAAGATCAACATTTAAACACAGAAGAAAATGGCTGAAAAAGATATTATATTAACCCCAGTACTTAAACGTTTCCCTCCTGGTGATCGTTGGACCCCAATTGATAAAGACCAACCATTACTTTCTTCATTAACCGAAGGTATTGAATGGGTATTCCAAAATACACAGGAAAGAGATTATGTACTTAAAGCTGGTGAAGGTAAAGTGTATATTTACACAGAAACTGAAATTACACCACCTGAACCACCACAACCAAAAACCTACAATTTATACGGAGAATATGAATAAACAAGCAGTATTGTCACTAAGTGGAGGTATGGACAGCTCCACATTGTTGCTTCATCTACTCGCCAATGGCTATGAAGTGACAGCACTGTCTTTTGATTACGGGCAGAAACACAGAGTAGAACTTGAACGAGCCCAATCATTGGTTGATTACCTAAATAAAAAAGCTATTCAACCTAACTTAGATGGAAACATGTATAAACAGTATCCACGAGTAAAATATGGAGTAATTAAACTTGATGGTTTAGCTCCCATGCTTAATAGTGCCCTTGTAGAAGGTGGAGATGAAGTACCTGAAGGACATTACGAGCAGGAAAATATGAAGGAAACTGTTGTTCCAAACCGTAACAAAATCTTTTCTTCAATTGTTCAAGCAGTAGCACTTTCAGTTGCAAACGAAAAAGATACAGACGCATATATTTCACTCGGCATTCACGCTGGTGACCATGCTATTTATCCCGATTGCAGACAAGAGTTTCGCGATATTGATCATCAAGCATTTATTGAAGGTAACTGGAACGCTGAACGTGTTAAATTTTACACTCCATACTTAAATGGTGATAAATTTGATATTTTGAAGGACGGAGAAGCATGTTGCAAATCATTAAAACTTGATTTTGATGAAGTTTATAAACGCACTAATACTTCATACAAGCCATACCCAAGTGGAAACAGCGACTATAAATCAGCAAGTTCTGTAGAACGTATTGAAGCATTTCTTAAATTAGGACGTCCTGATCCTGTAACTTATGAAGATGAAAATGGAGTAGCATCTTGGGATAAAGTAGTAGAACATGTAGAAAAAGTATTAACAAATGCTTAAACGAATAGAAGATTATAGTAAAGTACTTCCAGTACTAGAAGTATATAGGTGTGTCCAAAGTGAGGGTTCTCGTTTTGGACGCCCTACTATTGCAATTAGAACTACGGGTTGTACCCACCGTTGTTGGTTTGGTGAAGGTGGGTGGTGTGATTCTTGGTATACTTCAATTCATCCTGAAAAAGGTACATTTACATTCAATGACATAATTGATATTTATGACAAGAACCCACAGGTAAAGGAAATGATGTTGACGGGGGGTTCACCAACAATGCACCCTGCTTTAGTAAATGAACTCACACACTTTGCCAACGAAAGAGGAATTCTCATTACAATCGAAACCGAAGGATCACACTTTGTTGAAACTGATTATCCACTTGGTCTCGTTTCTCTTAGCCCTAAGTTTAGTAATTCTCGCCCTCGTGTGGGTATTACTACTCCCGCTGGTAAAGTTGTTGATGAAAGGTTTGTCGCTCAGCATGAAAAATTTAGACTACATTATGAGAACATTCAAAAAATGATAGATTTTCATACTGACTATCATTACAAACCAGTGTGGGATGGTACAGAAGAAAATCTAGCTGAAATTGAGGATTTTAGGGTAAAAATGAATATCCCTAAAGACAAAACTTATGTAATGCCCGCAGGAGATACTCGTGAAACTCTAATTAAAATGTATCCTTTAGTATTTGAGATGGTCGCAGAAAAAGGATACAACATGACAGGTCGCGACCATATTATAGCATACGATACAGAAAGAGGAGTATAATGGAAAAAGCAATTACAGAAAAAGATCTTGATATTAAAATTAAGATATTAGCTAAAAAGATTAATGACGAACATAGAGGTGATCCTACACCTGTAGTACTTGTTTGTATTTTAAATGGTGGGTTTATGTTCTTTAGCGATTTAGTAAAACAAATTGATATCCCAATTGAAATTGATTTTATTCGTTGTAAATCATACTACGGTAAAAAGCAAGGCGATCTTGTTGTTACTAAAGATTTAGAAACTAAAATTAAAGGTAAACATGTTTATCTTGTAGATGATATTTTAGATTCTGGGAATACAATGAAAGCAGTAACTAAGTTTTTATCGGTAAAAGAACCTAAATCTGTAACTCCAGTAGTTGCAATTTATAAAGAAAGTTTGGACTTCGATAAAGTATTACATATATTATACCAAGAAACGGATTCATTGTTTGATCCATGGTATATTGGTTATGGTATGGATGGTGAAAATGGACACAATAGAAATTTAAGTACCATTTACACAATTTAATTATATTTATAGGTATATAATTTAAAATTCAATGAAACTTAAATCTCTTCTTGAAGAAATTGTCCTATATGAAATCTCTATAGACCAAATTAAATCGCAATTTGTTGATACCGGAAAACTTAAACCAGATGATTTTGATAGTATTGTAGATGCATCTGGAGAGAT
>Ga0208161_1001527_pt1 | contig 12295 bp, 26 predicted proteins | sample CB_VirMetaG_3_FD_184538 | JGI IMG/M metagenome (GOLD analysis project Ga0208161, IMG submission 184538) | Freshwater to marine saline gradient viral communities from Chesapeake Bay - CB_1508_1S Viral MetaG (SPAdes) (version 4) | ecosystem: Environmental > Aquatic > Marine > Coastal | place: USA... | reverse complement strand
GGTCTACACCCTCTCAGTTTGAAAGTCTCATCCAGCCTGGTAAACCACGGGCGCGGCGAATTGCTTGGTGTATATCCCTTCAGTTTGAAAGTCTCATCCAGCGACCAACGTCCGATCGGTATTTTTGACTCCGGTGTATATCCCTTCAGTTTGAAAGTCTCATCCAGCCAGTCACGAGCAATCTCCCGTATTTCCTCATATTTCAACTCAAAATGCTTTTCAAAAAATGACCAAATTTCATCATAATGTAACAAAAAATATTCATTTTCTTTTACATTATATATCTCCGCGATAATTTTTCCATCACTTCTTCTTTTAAAAAGTATGGAATCTGGATAATCAGAATGTGTAATTTGATCACATTCATCCAATAACCATTCATTTAATAATTTAAATGAATGTTTCTTTAAAAGATCATGAACCTCTTCTTTTAATATTTTTTTGATTAATGATTTCATTTACTGTATAAAAATTTATTTATTACAACTTATGTTTATAATAAATATCTGAAATTATGATTAAAAAAATTATACACTATTCTGATTTACATTTGAAACTATTTAAAAATTCTGGGTGTATATCCCCTCAATTTGAAAGCCTCTTCCAGCACATTTACAAAAACTCGCGCAACGCTTTAGGTGTATATCCCCTCAATTTGAAAGCCTCTTCCAGCCATCGACGGAGTGGTTTGGCACCTCGATGTGGTGTATACCCCCTCAGTTTGAAAGTCTCTTCCAGCAAAATAATCGATTGTAATAATGCAACACGGGGTGTATACCCCCTCAGTTTGAAAGTCTCTTCCAGCCAGTCACGAGCAATCCCCCGTATTTCCTTATATTCCAACTCAAAATGCTTTTCAAAAAATGACCAAATTTCATTATAATGTAACAAAAAAAGTTCATTTTTTTTATCTATTACCGCAACAATTTTTCCATCACTTCTTCTTTTAAAAAATATGGAACCTGGATAATCAGAATGTGTAATTTGATCACATTCATCCAATAACCATTCATTTAATAATTTAAATGAATGCTTTTTTAAAAGATCATGAACCTCTTCTTTTAATATTTTCTTGATTAATGATTTCACAACCCAAACCACCTTAAAACTTTATCCAAAAGTGTCTCATATTCTGATGTACATTCTTCCATAATTTTTTTATCGGAAGATGTCATAGCTGATGCTGTATCAGGACCCCAAACACCGTCAGTGGGATAAACTTTTCTCATAATTTGGAACTTTTCAATAATTTTTTCAGTATCTTCACCGTGTAAACCATCCACCTTTAAATTAGCGTTAGGTACTACTTTATTTAAAAAACACTGTATAGATTTCTTAATATTAATTTCATCTGTTTGTTCTATTAAGAATTCTTTCATTGTAGCTTCCGTATGTAGAGTTAAAATTCTTTTCCTTTCCTCTTCTGTTACTAAAATTTTTTTCATAGTGTGTGTTTTTATATAAATACTACCGTACTTTGTAATATTTATTCTATGTGAGTTTATTTGTTGAATTGGTGAATAGTAAAAATATAGACGACTATGTTGACGTTTATATTAACAATATGAATGACGATATTGATGAAGCGGTAGAACGTGTATTGGAAATTAAAAATCACTTGAAGGGGTTACCCAATAAAGTTAAATTATACCGGATAGTGGTTGTTGATGGTGTGGAAGAGATAGATTTAATCGAACCTGGATCACATTATACGTTATCCCGTGAACAATTAATTGGTTCATATAACATATTAACTGGTGTAGGTACGGAATATTATTTGTTAACTGTTTTAGCTGATAGAGAACTTATAGATGTAGACAGTACGATTATAAATAACATACTTTACCCAAACGAAGAAGAAATAACTTTAAAATATAAAGGTAAAGATTCTAAAGTTGTTAAAATAGAAAGGGTAAGTTAAATTTCGGTACCGTCCCATTCACCAACATTCACCCACATTACATCTTCACCCCCAAATATTTGTACATATTCGTTACCCATTTCGTCCTTAGCTACAGCACAGACACCACAAAAAACACATAAACCACCTAATGGTTTAGTTTCGGAGAATGACAAATCACCCAACACTTTATACACATCACAAGTCATATTTTCTCCATTCTTTAATGAACAAATATTGCACACGATTTTGATATTTAAAACATCTTCTTCGAGTGATTTCTCCCAACCCATTTCACATGCGGGGCAATTTAACATTGACCTACCTGGATGTTTGGGACATTCCCCAAATTTTAATCCCACCATCTTCTAATGTCTTTTTCAATTAATCGCCAAAGAAGTCGGTGAGCACGTTCTTGTTGTGCATCACTACGATCTCTCAGTTCATGAAAAGTCCGTTTAATTTCTTCAGAGTCTTCTCGTTTTTCATATGCCATTGTCATGTGTGATAATCCATTACCACTGTCCTCGAAATTAATCTTTAGTATGTCATCGCCATAACGCTCTTTCATGATGTCCATATATTCCATTGCATACTCTTCATCATATACTTTGGTCATTAGTCGACACACCAAGCGAATGCGTTTGACATCATGTTCACTGAGAGTATGCCTGTCATGCGTTTCAATGTAATCTGCTATTCGCGACAATTGAAATTGAAACAAATCAATGGCATATCGATAGTCCCAATCAGCACCTTTCCAAATAACTGGAACGAACGCAATAAATCTCCTAATCCTGTTAAAGAATCTTTTAACTTTTCGTATGTAATATTTGATTGACATAAACTTTATTTTGCTTCGTATTTGTTTTGTGTTAAGTAAATGATCGAATCTGCTTCCCATCGATTATTTGTGATAAAAATTAACTTATCGGCAAGAAATTGATTATAGACTATAACCCAATGTGGATCCTTCCACCCCTCAAAATAATTGTTAGTTAAATATATCCAATGTTGAGTTTCATACTTGTTAGTTGTAATGTAAATTTTCTCAGTGGCAATAAACTGATTATTTGTAAAATAAACCTTTGTTTGTGAAAACGAAACAAGGGTTGCTAGTGTTAATGTTGTCAGTAAAAGAATCTTTTTCATAGTTTATTCATGCGAGTTAGATGCTGTTTCCCATATAGGTTTCATACGTTCAACGAGTTCGTTGATGTCGGTAGATATCTTATCACCTGATATATCATCTCCCCATTCTTCACCGTCTGGTGTACTTAACCAATAATCAACTCGGATATCTCCAGTTTTCTTATCTCGTTCAATGTAAACTGTACGTACCTTTGCTCTGAAAATTGCAACATAAGGTGTAGGTTTACCGTCCTTGTGATGTTCAGCAATAGCCCATACTTCTGTTCCTATTTCATATACTTCATATTGAGTTTTCATAGTACAAATATATATATATTTTTGGTTATTTACAAGTTTATTTGTATATTTGTGTTATGATTATACTTAATGATAATGTTCGTTTTAACGAAAAACTTTACTTAGAGTACCGTAAAAAAGCGGGAAAAAAAGTTAAAAATGGTTTTTTCAGTGAAACGGTATTCCCTAACGGTAAGTATTGTTTCCTAACTAAACAAGAATTGGGCAACAATGGGGAAGTTTATAATCACCCACTTTTAGGGGAAAAATATGAAAAAAATGGAAAAATCTACATTTTAGATTCCATTTGTATACATTATATGTTAGGTTATTTCTATCACGCAACCCTAAGAGATGAAAATAATAGTCACGCTACAGTATTTTTAGGTAACTTGAATTCCGTATCAGAGATTGTAGTTGATGGAGTTAACCGTTTTAATAAAAGTTTTAAAAAAATTTAAATTATGGGTAAAAGTAAAGAATTGTTTAGAAAGTACAAGGAAATGGAAAAAAATTTAGATGATTATGGTGACGATTACGTTGATTACGTTGACATCCCTAAATCAGAAAAAAAAGATAGTACGTGTGAAGAAGATTAATCGTTGGGTTATATTTACATCATCAACACATTTTACGATAATTAAATAAACAGTAAAATTGTGTACAATATGAATGTAAAGAAATTTTTTGGAATAATTGTTTTGTTATCAGCTTTATTCAGTATGGTGTGGTTCACCATAAAATGGTGGTGGTTCCTACCAGTGTTAATAATCGTGTCCTTTGCTATTCAGGTCATTGATAAAGTGATTAAAATTAAAAATGATGATAGAGAAGATATACCAAATAGTGACGGAAACCCCGAATGACACTGAATTAGGTCGTAAAATTAGGAAAATGTTTCCCAACCCAACATTTGGAAACCATTCTAATGATTATGATGAGGATTTAGGTGATAATGTACAGTTTTAACCTTAACTTCTCCATTTAAACCATTCAACCAACTCCAGTTCACCATTAAAGTTTTCAGTTAAAAACGTACAACTGTCAACCCAATCACCTGTGTTATAGTAAGTGATACCCTGTGTCTTAGTTATTTGTGGTATATGTGTGTGACCACAAATAACACCTTCACATTTTTTTTTCACAGCTAAACTCGATAAAACCACTTCAAAGTTGGACATTAACTTTATCTTCTCTTTTACTTTTTTTTTGATGTAACCAGAAAAACTCCAATGAGTTCTATAACCTAAAAATTTCCTCAATCGTCTGACGATTGGATTTAAACGTAATATTAAGTTATATCCCACATCACCTAAATAAGTTAGTATTTTATGGTTCTTAATAATAACATCAAATTCATCACCATGAATACAAAGTAATTTATCACCTTTAACTGTTGTGTGGATATGGGTCAATTCTAAACTTAAATTATCCCCTAATTTAATGTCTGTAAAGTCTCTTAACACTTCGTCATGATTACCAGGTATGTAAACTATTTTGGTTCCGTTTTTGGATAATTTTAAAAGTTTTTGTATAACATTTGAGTGTTCTTGCGGCCAATATATTTTTCTTTTTAACGCCCAAAAATCAATAATATCCCCAATTAAAACTAACTTTTCACATTCCACATTCCTAATGAATGTAATAAATTCTTGATGATTAAAACCTTTACTCCCTATGTGTAAATCTGATATGAATAATGTTTTACATTTCATTCGTATATGTTCGGGTTTATGTTACCATATTTTTTAACTAGTCTACCTGAAATTTTGTTAGCTTCATCTTCCACTTCACCACCAATCTTAGGTACTTTACCTTTTATTTTACCTAAATCATCTTGTTTGTGGTGAACCATCTCATGAGCGATACTCCTAATGATGTCAACTAACTTACGACCATTATTTCTGACTTTAATTTCACGATTTACCCTGTTATAATTACCAGTGGTATAATTCGATGTCGGTTCATTTTCCAGTTTAACTTTAACTGGGTATTCCATATCTAATTCGTCCTCAACAAAATCTACAAAATCTGAATAATCTCTGACACTATAGTTACCCATGTCACCACATATTTTTACCATATCACAACTTTGTGTTGTGACATCACCAGACTCTAAAACTAACCTAACGGTATTTGTTGGTTGATTATCGAATTTAACATTTATAATTGATTGATTTTCGGACTCTAAAACATATTCTACCACACCGTTTAAACCAATTAAGTTTTTATTTGTAGTGTTAGTGTGTAGTACTTTAACCTTATCCCCTACTTTAGGTTTAGGGTTTTTATATCCAAAAGATTCGTATAAATTAGTTCTTCTCATAGTTTTGTAATCCTAACAACCAAATTACCGTTACCTTTTATTATTCGATGGAAGGTGTTTTTTGGGATGAAAAAAGAATCCTCCATAATAAAAGGTAATTCATTATCGTATTGAAACAACCAACCGTCATTTTCTATAATTTCTATTATCCGATTCTCTTTATCTCTGTGCCATACAAGTTCGTCACTATCGACATCACTTGAAAACTCTCTAACGTGACTACCCTTAACAATGGTCTCTTTGAAAGGTAGGTTCATAATTATCTATGTTTCAAAAATGAGGTTACTTCCTCTATGTCATCTTTAGCTGTAGCTATGTGTTCCAAAGCCCAACCGTGATTATCACTTAATATGTTATCAATCATAGTTTCATCCATCGATAAAAGTGTGTCAATATTTTCTTTGATTTCTTTTAAGTTTTGGAAAAACATATAATTTTTAGTATCGTTTGGTCGTATTGTTTTATAATCTGACATTCTACTACGACTTAAAAAGTTACCAAATTCAGGTGATTCATTTATCACTTTACGAACTATAGAATTTAAATCTTTTTCTGTAAGTTTTATTATTTTTTTCATGTTAATCTTTAATTAAAATTTTATTTTACCACCAAGTACCCCCTCCACTCAAATTTAATTTCTTTGCATATCTTGGGAGGCGGCATGACCAATATCCGGCTTTACATTTATCATTATGTCTACCTTTGGAACAACCATGTCTTTGATCGTACCTTTTTCTAGCGTCAGGATTATTCAATTTAGCTTTTAAACCACCAGATCCAAATCTTATTAGTTTGATACCTCTTGGGTTTGAGTCAGTTTTGGTCGAACACCCCGCTACGTAAACTTTATACGCTTTACCACCCGAAGAATCTCTTTGTGGTGAACCAGATTTTTTACCCTTAAATTTATCTTCTTCATTTATAGATTCAGACTCGTTTAACGCTAAAAACCCTAAATAATCATCATATACGTCATAATTCTTAAGAGTCCTCACTAACCTATTTAAATTACCGTCAAAAATACTTTCAATAACTAAATGGTATAAATCACTATCTTTACCCCAATCCTCTTCTATTTGTCGGATTAAATCAATGTAGGGTATGTAATCTATATATTTAGGTGAGTCTTCCATTACCATATCTAATGGTACTTTTCTATTGTGGTATGACGCGAATTGACCCAAATCTGACTCCAACAACTCAGAATCAATTTGGTTGAATATTTCTTTGTTTCTTAGATACAGTTGTTTAGCTTCATTAATCAACTCAAAATATGATTCACTCCCATACCTGAAAACGTTTTCACTGATTGGTATTTTATTTTTTAAGTGATAGTCTAAAGATTCTTTAGCGGCTTTTTTACCCCAAGATTTACCCTTTGTTGATTTATATTCTTTACAAGCACTCGCTGTAGGTCTACAAGCTGGATATTTACTTCTTTTCTCACCCTCTTGTCTACCACAAGATTTATAACCACCTTTACCATCGGGAGCGTTACAATCTACCCAACCACCAGTGGAACCCTTAGCACCTTTCCTTTTGAACCAATCACGTAAATTAGATTCAGAACTAGGTTTTGATGTTAATTTTCTTTTTTCGAGTATAGTGTTTTGTTCACGTATCTCCTCCTGTTCTTTGGTTGTTTTACCCCAATTTTTAGCACCAACTTTTCTACATTTAACTAACGCACCAGAAGCATAAGCAGAAGGCCAAACTTTGTATCTAGATTTTACTTTATAATAACAAGCGTCTTTTTTTGTTTTTTTACTTTCAGAAATATCACTTTGTTCTCTTAGTATTTTAAGTATTAAGTCTTTCATTAAACTTTTTAATTATAAATACACAACCAATAAACAAAAAAGTCACCCTTGGTGACTTTTTAATCTAAGTGACGGTAAATTTTTTCGACCCACACATCAATCATATACTCACAACATTCATACATTAAATCTGTAATATCATAATGATTGTTTCCATTATCGTGTACTGTTATTTTGGTTATGTTTAACTCTTCATGAGGTGGTTGCCCACTCCCATCAGGATACATCCAAACACCTGGATCGTATGAATGTTCATATTCAATTTCCAAACTATTATTACCGTAATCTATAAAAAATGTATCTTTCCCCATTACCTTAGAATTGAAATACTCCCCGTTTTTATTTTTGATTGACCCGTATTTTTGTAAATAACGAAGTATTGATAAATTTCATTTTGAACAAAATGTGAAGAATTTTTAAACCCACCTAACCATTTATCTGTAGGATCGACACTTTCCCAAACAATATCACCAAACCTGTTAAATATTTGACATTTGTATTCGGTATAACAACTATCGGGCAAACTTACCGACCAATAATCATTAAAACCATCATTGTTCGCGGTAAAAGAATTAGGTGCGAACAATATACAGTTTTGTGTGTCTTGTGAAAACAATAAAATAGGGAAAAGCAAAAACGTAATAAGTGTAATTTTATTAATCATATCTTTTTTTTAAAAGGTTAAAAACTTTATTTCTATATTTGGTCGTGTTCAATTTGTACGCGATGTACTTACCCATTAAACTACCACCAACAAAAACTATAATAATTCTCCAATCACCGTCTAGTAACAAATCTACAGATAAAAAGGTACTCAACACGGTAAGTAAACTTAATACCCCACCAGACAATAATAATGGTTTAAGTTTGTTCTCATAAGAGTATTTCACCTCGTAGACTTTAGCGACATTAAAAATCATTTGAAATATAAAAACAAGGATAAAAACCATATATGTAATTATATGATTTATTTTTGACCCTGTAAAGTATCTTCAAAATTTAAATGGAACCAATATCTGGTAGGTAAAACATTTGACGGTTTAAAAATGATTAATACCCACAAAGGGTATTCCGAATAAAACTCAGTTGGTTGAATAAACTCGTCTTCACCAAATTTCACACTTGAAGGTACCAATTTTTGATTTTTAATCAAATATATTTTCAACGCGTCATTGTATATTTCCACAGTATCACCATTAATTTCAATACTGTATGTCTGTTCAGTTTTATTTAATTTACGGTTGTCTAAAGGGTCGACCAACCACAGATTATAGGTTTGACCATACATGGTTTGAACCAACAATAAAAATAATATGGTTAAAAAACATTTCACCTATAAAAACCTTTACCTTCTATTATATTCAATATTTCTTCAGTTGTTTTATCAAACTCTTCTATGTTAGGTATTTCTTCGTTAACTTCGTCAACCTCTTCCTCATAAAATTCTAAAATAGTTGGTAGTGTTTGAGTGACAAAAACGGTATCTCTTGTGACATAATTGACAGTATTTAATTCCACTTTTCTTAACTCCCTAACCATTCTTGAGATTGTCACTAAATCGTTTTGGAGTTCTATATTTTCATCTATCAAACTTTTACAGTCATCTTTTTTCATGAAAGTTGATATCAGGTAAGTACCAGAAGTGAAAACTAATAATATCAATAAAACAAAAAGTCTTTGTTGTGTAGTAAATTGGGAAAGTATTGTTGAAAAATATCTCATAATGGGGGGTTTTACTATAAATATCAACGACACCCCCCATTACTACTATAAAAATTAACAATCTTAGTTTCTGAGAGTATTCAGAGTTTTACCAAATGATCTAGGGACTAATTCATTACCTATCACACACCCACAAATACCATTTCCCCCATTTTTAGGATTACATGAACAGATTTCTCTATAATGTACCAAATCATCTCCGGTATGTGGGTAATCTGGAATAGGAATAGACTTTAATGGAGGCCAACCGGTGGACCTTGGTATGGGATATGGGGGTGGAGTAGGATTCACAGGTTGTTTATTATCCTGTTCATAAAGATCTATTAAACCTAACACATTGTTAATGATGTCTTCCTCTTCTTGAGAAGTGGTGGGTATTTTCTTAATTAGTTCTCGTAATGTTTCTAGTTTCATTTTTAAGTATTATAACTTTTTAATTAGATAAAGGCGCTTCATCGGTTTTGGGGTCAAAAGATTCTTCATCAACATATCCACTTTATTTATTTCTGCTACTCCAAAACTTTTTACCATCTGGTGTTAATACATTCTCATTTGGTATAAATTTCATATTTAACTTATTTTCTGCAAAATTATACATAGCTGTAGCAATACCTAATCTTCTATAATTTGGATCCACAACAACAGATGTAGCAATTAATTTTGGTTTAAATTTGCTTATAATAAATGATAATTTGCCAACCTCTGTATTACCTTTTTTTGCTAATACAAAGTAATCATCATCAATTTTTTTGATAGATAGTGAATAATCATCTAATTTACTTTCATTCAAAAACTCTCGTATGGTTGTCTTAATAAATTGTTTCAAATCTTTCATCTTTTTCTTTATATTTTGATAAAGGTGCTTTAATGGTTGGGTGTGATTGATAATTTTCGTATTTTTTATTTTTAGATTTTATTCTCCATAAAATAGTTGGTGATGGGACTCCTGTTTGTCTAGACGCTTCCGCTAAACTTTCATAAATGATACCATCAATCTTAACTTTTTTCATATTTGTTGGTTTTTTTCCTTTTCTATTTTCACTTAATTTCTTTTTAGTTTCTTCTGAATGTTTTTTCCCAAAAAATGGGTTATTAACACCTGATTTATCTCTACAATTTATACAAGTTTCGTTAATAGGTTTTATTTTAACCCCACATTCACAATATTTAAAACTCACACCACCTCTCCAGTTTGGGTTATTTTCCATAGGTTGTGAATGTTTTTCTTTTTTTTCTTCATTAGACATTAAATCATATCTTTTTCTAACTGATTCTGTCATTTTTTTAATAATCCTATCCCTATTAGGGTTATTAGTTAAATTATCACCACCACTTGATTTTAAACCAATATTATAATCAGGGTTTAAATCTAAATAATATTGTTCTATTTCAAGTAAAATTATTTCATCACACTCTTCTACAACCTCAAAAGAAAAATTATCTTCACCATATTTATCCCACGCTCTTTGTAACGGAACATTATGATGTTTACCACTATTCAAATGATTTTTATGTGTTACCCATCTTTTTTCTATATTCTTTGATGACCCATAATAACACTTATCATTTACCAAATTTTTTATTCTATAAATACCAACCATAGGACTACCTTTTAATATAAATATCTCTAAATTGTAAAAAGTTAAAAGGTAACCCTAAAAGTTAATTAGAGAGTGGTATTTTTATTGTTGGGTGGCTCTGATATCCCTCAATTTTAAAATCAGTTATTGAACAACTATTTAAAAATTCATCTATTGTACCTGTAAAGTTTACATCATCTGATGTAACTAATTTTGGTAATGGGTATGGTTCTCTATTTAATTGTTCCATAACACCATCTACCTGATTTTTATAAATGTGACAATCACCCATATTAGTAATCAATTCATCAGGAACCATATTAACCATTCTACCAATTATTTCAAGTAATAACGCGTATGACGCAATATTAAATGGTGTTCCTAATGGGACATCTTGACTTCTGGCGTTATACATTAAAGAGATTGCTCGTTTGGGGATGTTGTAAGTATCAAATAATCTATTCCACCCATTTACATCACTTGGAAATATATCTTTGTTCCAATTCGATTTGTTATATAAATCCATTCGTTCTTGTTCACTCAACTCTCTTGTATAAACTTGAAATCCATAATGACAAGGTGGAAGAATCATTTGGTCTAATTCACTCACGTGCCAAGCATTGACCATCAATCGTCTTGAGTCTGGATTTGTTTTAAGGTCGTTGATTAGGTTTGCTATTTGGTCTATATCTTCTAGATCACCTTGTATCCATGCGGGCCATGATCTCCATTGTGCTCCATATATGGGCCCGAGTTCACCCCACTTCTTAGCAAACTCATCATCCGTTTTGATACGGTTGATGAATTCTTCTTGAGTGTATGGCGTTAAATCTTTACCACAATCTTCTAACATAGGTCTCCAATTAAACCAATAATTCTTATACGCATCACCATCCCAAATATGACAATTGTTATCAACAAGGTATTTGATGTTAGTATCACCTCTTAAAAACCACAGTAACTCAGTTACCATAGTCTTGAATGCCATTTTCTTGGTTGTGAGAAGTGGGAATCCTTCACTCATTTTATGACGAATCTGTCTACCAAAAACTGAGATAGTACCAGTTCCTGTTCTGTCTTTCTTTTCTACCCCATTATCTAAGATATCTTGAAGTAGTGCTTGGTAATCTAAATCTAATTTATTCATTGATAATTTCCTTTAGTCTCACAATCTCAGCAATTACATCATCACCCAATTCAATTTTACTCATCATTGTCAGGTCCATTACCTGATTCATTAGAACTTCAATTAGTTCACTTTTAGCTTGTTCTTTTGTCATTTTTATTTTGTTTTAAAGATTATTTACAAAATCAAATGTTAACCATAACTGAATATAATGGAGTACTTGATCAAAGCCAACTACAACAAATCCATTATGAAAATCCCCTTTATCAAAGAAAGGTTTAGATACTCTAGATGTTATGGCATCTGTAATGAAATGAGCCGTGAATGTAATCCCTGCAAATATAAAGGCAGGTGTGAAAGCTCCAAACATAACCCAAGCAGCCAGTAACCATA
>Ga0208161_1001522_pt1 | contig 12303 bp, 11 predicted proteins | sample CB_VirMetaG_3_FD_184538 | JGI IMG/M metagenome (GOLD analysis project Ga0208161, IMG submission 184538) | Freshwater to marine saline gradient viral communities from Chesapeake Bay - CB_1508_1S Viral MetaG (SPAdes) (version 4) | ecosystem: Environmental > Aquatic > Marine > Coastal | place: USA... | reverse complement strand
CACACCAATACATTTGTGCTTTATAACATGAAAAATCAAAATCACCATTTAGAATACGATCGCGAAGTGGATGTCTATTAGTCAATGGTTTATTTTTAGGTTGATACATTCTCCACCACCTAAATTGATTGTAGTTTATTTTTTGATATTGGCTAAGTTCTTTTTCGACTTTTTTTCGAGACCAAGGTATATTATACATTTAAATTATATTTTTCTTTATACACATCAATATACGATTTTCCTACTGCTAAATCAAGTATTTCAGCAGTTTCTGGTACTCCAGGTAATTTTTTAGCGGTAATAATATAATCAATATTTTTATTAAATATCTTTATTTTTGTTTTAGCATTAGAACGATTAGATGTTCTAAACACCATTACAACTGGGTTATCACCATACATTCGTTGGTCGATTTTAGGTTTGGGATGTTTTGTAGTGTCATTATTTACTACTTTCCAACAACCATTTGGGTTTTTCTTTGTATCATAATGCCATACAGAATCTTTAGTATTTAAAACCCATTTGTCTAATTTTTCTACTTGTTCGCTAGGTCTACCTCTGCTCATAACTTTTATTTAATGTGTAAATATACGAAAGGGGATTTGATTATCCAAACCCCCCTCGCATTTTATCCATAAAAAAATTTATTTTTTCATCAAACCTTTTAGAATATCCCAATTTCTAGTAAGAAAAACTCCAAATGCTATTCCAGCATAAATTTTGAATCCATAGATCCATAGAGCTCCTCCAATTACTAAAGATGTCAAGGCAGTGAAGCCATTTGACTTGATAAAATCGAGTACTTTTTTCATAATAAAAAATTTAAATTAAACAAACGCAACCTAACCTTCACAAGAAACACAATCTGCTTGTCGAGATCCTAAATCTCCTTTAATTACAGAATCTGTTCTTAAATAGTAAAGAGTTTTTATTCCTAGTTTCCAAGCTTCCAAGTGCACTTGATTAATCCATTTTGGCGAATCATTAGGATCAAAACTCAAATTCAAAGATTGAGTTTGATCAATATATCTTTGCCTAATGGCTGCTTGGCGAACTAATTCTAATTGATTTATTTCAGGGAATGTTAAAAATAATTCTTTTTCTTCTTTACTTAAGATACTATCTGGTAGATTTTGAGCGGATCCACCATCTTTTAACATTTGATCCCACCATTTTTCTTTATCTTCTCCTTTTTCAGCTAATAATGCTTGTAATACTTTATTTTTTCTAATAAATGTACCTTTGGCACCATTAAATGTGTAAATATTTGCTGGGGAAGGTTCAATACCTGCTGAAATTCCACCTGTAATTACAGAATTAGAAACTGTAGGAGCAATAGCTAGTAAGTGAGTATTTCTCATACCTGTTCCTTTACACCACAATGGCTCTCCATATTCTACTGCTAAATCACGAGATGCTTTTTCAGTTTTACTTCTAATATCTGAGAATATATTATGGGTATGAGCTGTAGAGGCAATTGAATTAAATGGTAATCCTTTTTGTTGTAAAAAAGTATGCCAACCCATTACACCTAAACCTAAAGCACGACCTTTACGAGCATGATTATGAGTTCTTTTTAATGAATCTTTACCATTTGATTTATCAATAAATTCTTGCATTACACCATCTAAGAACCAAGTAGCCATTTCTACAGTATCTGTATCTTTCCATTCATCATATTTAGCTAAATTTAATGAAGATAAACAACAAATAAAACTATGTTCTTCATCTGTAAATAAAGTAATTTCTGTACAAATGTTAGTCATGCTTACATCTAGGTTATTCATCATGTAAGCTATAGGATTATTTTTATTTACATTATCTTTGTACATAATGTAAGGTTCACCTGTTTCCATTCTAGCTTTTAAAATCTTAGCCCATAAATTCATAGCATCTTGGTCTCTTGATTCTAATTTACGCATAAAACTATCATCTACAACTACACATTGGTGTAAGTTAAGACATTGTCTATTTGGATCCCCTTTTGGTCTACGGATTTCTAAAAATTCATCTATATCTGGATGGTTAATATCTAAATTTACAGAAGCTGCTCCTCGTCTTACATTTCCTTGGTTTGTAGCTATAATAGCTGAATCATAAATTTTACACCATGGCACTACACCTTCACTTTTACCATTTCCTGAAATAGTAGTTCCACGTGGTCTAATGCGAGAAACACTAATTCCAACACCCCCACCAGAAGCAGTTAATCTCATTAGTTCTGCGTTTGTGAGACCTATTCCTCGTATAGAATCCGGTGTATCAATACCAAAACATGAAATTGGTAAACCACGATCTGTTCCCATGTTTGATAAAACAGGAGAAGCTAAACCTAACCAACCATTCCACATAAGTTTAAAAAACTTATTTGCTAATTCTGGTTTTTTTAATCTTTCAGAAGCAGCTACTGAAACCCTTCTATAAGCTTTTCTTACATCTTCTCCAGGTAGTAAATATCCTTTACTAATTGTAGCTAAAGAAATTTGATCCATCCATTCAGGGTAATTTTTCCCTGCTTCCCATTGACTATAATCTGCTATTAAATTATTATCCATTTTTAGTTGTCACAATTTTCTGCGATAGAAAAAGTTACTTTTTCTGTCATAGGGTTACCTTTGTTTTCAAAATCCATTTTAAATTGCCAATGCTGTCCAGGAAAATGAGTTTCTGGTGTTGGGTTACTCTTATTACAATCAAAATCACAAGTAATATGAGCAGCTCCATTCCAATAACCATAAGTTTGTTGTGCATCTGCAGTAGCAGGATCACAAACACCTGTTCCCTCTTTATTTTCAGGAGCAGCTGGTTGAATAATAAATACTGTACCCGCGCTAGAGTGAGTATTAGATTTCATTACATAAGTTTCACCTACTGGAATTGTGTATTTTACATCTTTTGCATCTACACCCCATGTAGCATGAGTTGGTAATGGTTTTCCAGTATTATTTACAACTGTTAATTGTACTGTTACTGGGTCTGATCCTACTTTTTCAGCTTTTTCAGCTGGTTTGTTGTTGTTACACCCTAAAATAAATAAGGATAATAACATAATTAAATAGTTTTTCATTTTTTGTTTTTATTAATTAATTAAAATAATGCTGCTGCATCCCAATTTTGTACTCCTTTAGAGTAGTTAGTAACCCGATTTGCAAAGAAATCTGTGTGTTGTTTTCCAGCTGATAATGAATCAAACCATTTCATTCTTTGTACTGCTTCTTTATCTATAGCATTTACAATAGGTCCATATCCTAAATCACCCATTTTAGTATTAACTCTATGTTTAATAAATGATACTAAATCATATTTTGAACATCCTTCTAAATCCCCCATTTCATATACTTTATCAATAAAATCTAATTCAAGTTTTAATGAAAGTAAAGCTGCTTCTTCAATTTGAGCTTTTAATTCCGGAGTATTTAACTCTGGGTGTTCTTTCATTAATGTTCTAAATAACCAACATCCAGCATCTGAATGTAATGATTCATCTCTAATACTCCATTCAACAATTTGCCCAACTCCTTTAAGTAAATTTCTAAGTTTAAAAGACAATAAAACAGCAAATGAAGAAAATAAATTTACACCTTCTGTGAAAGCAGAAAAAATAGCTAATGATTTAGCTCTTTCATGCCAATCAGGAGTACCATCATGACTATCTCTTACATTCATAAGAGTTTCAATTTTAGCCATTGTAGCTTCATCTTCTAAAAATTCGCTAAAATCATCTAAACCTAATTCTTCATTTAAAAGTGAATAAGCTTCAGCATGAATTGTTTCAAAAGCACCAAAAGTTACAGCCATTTTAATAACTTCTGGTTTACGGAACCATTTTGTTACTAATCCTGACCAATAATCATTTACTACAGTTTCAGTTTGAGCAAACCCTTTTAAAATAGAACCAATTATATTTTTTTCTGTTTTATTTAAATTTTGTTTCCAATCATTAACATCACTCATCATTGGTACTTCAGTGTGTAACCAATGTGCTTGTTGTTGTTTCATCCAGTAATCATGAGCCTCTGGATATTCAAAAGGTTTATAAACAATTCTTTCTTGCAATAAGGACTTTTTTTTCATAGATGTAATTTTATACTTTAAAAATTATTTTAAAAAGTGGGGCCATAAATATAGTATATACTCTGCATTCCCCTATTAATATGGTAAATCCTCATATTGGTTCATAAAGAAATTTTTAGCTAATGGAGCTATAGATTTTCGATCTCTGAGGCTAGGTTCGTTAGATAAAGTTTTATTGTTATTTTGTTCAATAGAATCATAATCTTTGGGAACATCACTCATTTCTATGTGACCTGTTGAAGCATCCATATCTGCATGATATGTCATTCCATCCATTCCATATCGATTCTTCATTACAAAAAATCGACCAGTTCCATTAACTTTGTCTTGGGCTAATCGAGAAAGTGACATACAAAAATCAGTAATCATTAATTTGTTATATGAACCTGCTGCTTTATCTCCTTCAATTACATCATCTTTTGCACCCGCCCTATTGACTTGAGATACAGACCATACAGGAATATTAAGTTGTCTAGCTAATCCTTTTGTAGAAACATAAGTGTTATCTAATCTTTCTTTTTCATCACGAGAATTGCTATTACTTTTTAATAAATCGACATAATCTATAATAACCATATCTGGGGGATAACCTAAATCAGTCATTTTCTGAATATGGGATTCAAGTGTAGATATTGATGCCTGTCCAGGAGCATATTCTTTTATAGTTAGACTTCCTTCTAGTTTTTCAATAGTTTTTGTTACTTGATCTTGGGATAAATGTATTGTGTTAACTGGGATTTTAGTAAAGTAAGCATCATATCTTTTACCTATATAACCTTCTGATAGTTCTAAAGTGTAATGTACTACATTTAAACCTAATTTAATAGCATGAGCACCTAAAGAAACCATAGTCCATGACTTACCTCCACCTGGGGAACCAAATATAAGACCAAAATCACCACCTCCTAAACCTCCCATTAACAATTCGTTAATATTAGCCCAAGGGGTTGGGATTACTTGTCTATCTTCTTCAGTATATCTACCAATTATGTCTTTTAGATATTCATGTCCAATATTTTTATCTTGACCTGCTTTTAAAGCATTATCGATTTCATATCGAATATCATCAAACATTCCACTTTCTAAGAGATCTACTGATTTGAGTAAAGCGTTTTTTAAAGCTTGGTTTTTACAAAAATTAGAAAATTCAGTTTCAACATATTCTTGGTCTTCATTAATTAATTTGAATACCTCTTTAAGTTGTTCTTTAACTGAAGTTTGTAATACATCATTATCAATTTTTTTAACTTCAATACCTAAATAGTCTAAACTCGGGCAAGAATTATATTCATCAAAATATTGTAATACTTCTTTTACAATCCATTGATGAGCATTATTCTCAAAAAATGAAGGTAAAATAACATCTCTAATATTTAAAAGAAATTTTTTATTCTTTAATAAAGAGTTAAGTACCTTCACTTGAAAGTGAGGACCATATTGTGATAGGGATTTTAATGTCATAACTTATTTTAAATCTTGTATTTATGAAGATACGAAAATACTTCTGAGAGCCAAAATTCTGTGTTAGGGATTGCTCTTCCTAGTAAATCTTCTTCATACATTTTTAAAAATTTAATTTTATTAAAATTATATGGGTTGGAAACAATTAAATTATCCAATTCTTCTTGGTCTTTATCTAATAATTCTATATCTTTTAAAGACATTAATTCATGGTTTATTTCTAATTGTTTTTTAAATAAATGTATATTACCATACAATGGATTTTCATCTATTTTTTCAGTGGCTTTTTTATAAGCTTCTTGTAAAGTATATTCTGATTTTTCAGATAGTTCAGGGAATAATTTGAATAATTTTTTAGGACCTAATCCTTTTACTCCTGGGAGGTTATCAGATTTATCACCCATTAAACATTTCATAGTAAGAAAACTTTTAGGAGGTAAACCATATTGCTTATAAACATCATGTGGTTTGTAGAATTTTTTCTTTATTGGGGAATATACTGTAACTTTATTATTTACTAATTGTAAGAAATCTTGGTCCGCAGAATATATTACTACATCATCTTTTAATTTTTGAGCTAAATAGGCAATAGTATCATCGGCTTCTATTTTATCTATAATAGAAATGTTGATAGGAAGATTTTTTAAATATTCAAGTAATCTCATCATTTGATTAGCTATTGATTCCGATTCTTCTTCTAATGATGAAAATACTTTAAAATTAGTAACTCTTTTTATTTGTCTATTTGCTTTATAATCAGAATAAGTATTTCTTCTATTTGTTATATTTCCTTGACCATCAAATACTAAAATAACTCGAGTAGGTTTAATTAATTTAATAGCATAACCTAAAGATTTAAGAAACCCAACTAAACCTCCTATATGATTTCCTTGGGGATTTACCATATTAATAATGGAAAATGATCTTAAAAAGGTGTTCATTGAATCAACTAGGAGCACCCTACTGTTTAAGTGTAGGGGCTCTAAAGTTGAATCCTCATGCAAGTTATTGAGTATATCTTTATAAACTTTCTTCATTAAAATTTGCTACATTATCATAATCTTCAGCTTCTGATCCTTCTAGTACTACTTCAAATGGACCTGATCCTAAAATAGCTCCCCATTCATCTTGATGTTCTTTTTTATATTGATCAATATCTTTTTTCGAGTCTGAGATGAATCCATGAGGGGTAACTATAATTTTACCTGTAGTAGTAACACCAGAGATATGGTTTTTTTCTACTGCTACTTTTACTTTTTTAGCCCATTCTACTTTTTTACCATCTTTAACAGCATTTACTTTTAAAGTTCCAGAATTAGAAATATTACCAAAAGTTACAATTAAGGTAGAATCAAAGAACATAGTATTACCTCCTTTATTTTTCATAGTAGGAGGTTGCATAGGTCCTATTGGTTTTTCAACCCAAATTTTATTAATAGCAACTAAAGTATTTATATAAGGTGAACTTTGCTTACGTGATAATAAAATTTCTTGATTAATAAAATTACCAAACTGAGTAGACATTGCTCCAGCATTCCACTCATTATTGTTTTTAGCTTTCTCAACTGACATTTGACATGGAACAGAACCAATTGAATCCCATAGAAATACTAGATCCATAGGTAAATTACCTTTTTCTTGTTCATTCATCAGATCAGCCATAAAACCAGCAACAGCTTCTACTGTGGGTAGCTGTCCTCTATCTGCAAAGATAAAGGGCCCGTCAACACTAATAATCTTTCCATCTTCGTCTTTTTTTATGGATACGTCCAACCCCATCATTTGAGCGTGTTCCCAAGACCATTTCATCTCTGTAATGATGAAAACTGGAAGGATTCCCATTTTTTGAGCATTAACAGCTACCTCTAGTAGAGCAGTTGTTTTTCCTGTATCAGAATGGCCTCTAAGTAATGTAATATGCCCTTGAGGAATACCAGGTAATGAAACCATTTCTTGCCAAGCTGGAGATAAGGGGATCCAAGTTTGGTCTTTAAAAGCATGGTTTGTACTACCTAATCCTTTTGCTGCTTTAAATTTATCAAGGGAGAATGTCCCCTTGACAGACTTGGAGATATCACCCCCAAGACTTACTTTTTGTTTAGCCATAAATTATTTTTTAATTGAAAATATCGTCAAATTCATCATCTGACATACCACTATCTTTTTTCTTTATATTTAGAGTATATCCTGGGTTTGTATCAGATTCAAAATCAGTTGATGGTCCATCAACAATACTGTTATTATCATCATTGTCATCAGGATTTAACCAATTTTGTAGAGCTTCTTTCATTTCATCATAAGACCATTTCTTATAATATTTAAGCAACTCTGGTTGATCGTCTAACCATTTTTCAATCTGATCATTGCTATCAGATAGTGGAGTTTGTCTTGGTTTAACTCTAATTGAAGTTGTTGGGTAAGGATTTCCTTGTACTACGTCTACAGTCATATCAAAACCTTGAGCTACGTCTGTAAAATCACCATAGTCTTCATCAGAGGCATAACTAAGTAGTTCTTGATAAACTTGTTTTCCAAATTCCCAGAATCTAACACCTTTATTTTCTTCTCCTCTTACAATTACAGGAGCAAAAACTCTCATTTTTGGTTCTAGTTTTTTAGCTAGTCGCCAATTTTCAGGTTCAGATGTTTTTCTAAGTTCTTTAGAAAATTCTACAATTGGATCTTTTTCACCATAATTAATAGGTGAAATCATTGTTCGATTTCCAATCCCATAATGAAAATACAATTCAGAAAAAGGATTTTCTTTATTTTCTTTTAAAGGAATAAATCGAATTTGAGTTTTCCCCATAGGGGCTTTCCAAAATACCGTACTACGGTCAAATTTTTGGTTGTTGTTTTGTCCAGGTTTGGACTGAAGTTGTTCTAACTTGCTTGAGATTAAATCTAAATTCATAAGTATAACTAATTTTTAATTTTAAAACTTATTTAATATACGAAACTAATTTTGGGTATCCAAATTTTTCTTTAAAGATTTACAATTTTATGTATTTTTGTATTTAACCTTTTGAAGTCACCCCCATTAGTTAATAAAATACAATTTTTATAATCTTGCCAATCAATTTTAAATGTAGTATCTAATGTTCCTCCATTTAAACTTCTAATTAAGTTATTTAGAGCATTAATAGTATAAAGAGTATTAGATTCTTTTTTTCTATGAAGTAATATTGTGGAAGGTAAAATATAATCTGTTACATTAAAAGAGTCAACATTATACGTACATACATATTCATTAGTTGATTCTATATATAATATAAAAATTTTGTTAAATAAAATTTGATACTTTGAAGAAATCTCATTCAAAGTATCATCTAAAGACTGTTCTACCGTAAAAGTACAAAATAACTTGTTTGCCAAATCGTCGAAGTTTATATCAAATTGTTCCATAATAAATATTATATTTCTTTTAAAGAATTATAGTCTCTCCCATATGCTACTTTTATAACAAATCCCTCTTCTTCTAAAATATTTTTAATTTTTGGTAGAATTTGTTTACCATCTTCAATAGAAAAATCTACTAAAAATGAATCATAGGTATAAAGTACTACTTTGCTTTTTTTAGTTTTTAAATAATTAATTAATTTATCTACAGCCTTAACATTATAATAAGTTTCAGCTGATTGTATTAAATAGTTTAGTATTTTATTTGGAGTTGGGTTTTGTATTTGTTCTTTAGCCAAAACTTTTCCCCCAATTAATTCTAATTTTTCTTCCTTATTAAATTTAACCCATAAAGAATTTACATACTCAGTCATTGCAGCAAAGAATGGAAGATTTTCATATTCTTTAAATACTCCTCCATATAATTGTTTAAAGGTTAATTCCTTAGATTGTTGATATTGCGCAGGATTAAGCGATTTAACGCCGAAATACTGTTGTCCTAATTGGGTATGCACAGAGTCCTTGGTTAGCGAGTAATTTATCAGTTTTGCGACAATTCTCACGTGGTATGAATCATAATCAAACTCAAAAAAATAATCGTTTTTAGGAATAAATGCTGCTCTAGAACCATCTTTTTTATTAAGAGCTGCAAAATTTATATTATTAAATGAATTTGTAGGTCTTGTAGTTAAATTATATAAATTATATTTTGTATATACAATATTATCTTTTATAAACCACTCTTTATGATTATAATCAAAGTATTTATCAAATAATTCTGGGTCTATTTTAATGCCCTGTTCTTCTATTGATTTAAATACTCTAGGGAATATATCTGAGTAAAATTCATTATTTGGGACAAGTTTATGTTTTATATCTTCAAATATTTTATTTTGTTCATCATAATGATGTCCTATAGGAACTAAAGAATTAACATAAGGTTTCTCAGGATATAAATTATACATTTTATCCTTAAATCTAGAACCATATTCTGAATTACTATAACTGATGTCTACTAGTTTTTTATTATCAAAGAAATATAAACATTCTTTTTTATTTATAGTGTAAATAATATCATATTTACTATCTATCCATTCTATTACTTTATTAAAATCTAAAAGGTATCCTTCTGAGTGATTTATAGGAAATATATGACCTTTACATTCTAATGTTCTAAAATATATTAGACTAGGAGAATTAAGGTTGGAGTGATATTGGTCATTTAATGGAATAATATTGAGGTAACATTCCTTACCTTCACAATATAACCTATTTAACTGTTGTTCAGTTTCTACAATATAATACATAACCTTTTACCCTAAATTTCTAGTAATTCCTAGACTCTCTCCTTTGATCTTTTATATTTGGGTTGAATATACGCTTCCTTTCTGAGGGGTCCAAACTTAGTTGGGCAATTGTTTTATTTACTTGTTCTAGTATTTTTTGTCTATTTAAATCATCAATAGCAACTAAAATTATTTTTTTACTTGCTTTATGATTGGGTCCATCCATTATAGTTCCATCCCCCATAACATGATAATATCCTGAAAATTCTTCATCATTAGATTTTTGTTTAAGTAATCCTGGGCCTGTGTATTGATTGATTAAAATATCTATTTTTTGTGGTTGAGCAAATTGGGCTAAATCACTTAAATATGATTTCATTCCTTTAAAATACTTATTTACATTTTCAACAATTTTCTGGTTTGTTGATATAATTCCAGAAATAGGAATTGATTGTAAAGTATTATCATCATATAAAGGACCAGATATTCTCCAAAATAATTTTGTTGGTTGATATAAAATATAATTATAAGTTCCTTTTTTAGTTTTTAAACTATCATAAGTTTCTTTACTTATTTCTATAATAGTTGGGTTTGATGTTCCTATTCTTTTACAAAAATATCTTTGAATTACTCCTCTAGTATAGTCAGATTCAGTTGGAGAAGGTAAAAAATAAGGTGGGGTTTCACCATTATTAATAGTTTTTATCTTTGTTTTATATTCTACTTGATTTAAATAAGAATAATCTGTAGTGGCAACATTGCTATTTTTTGTAGGAATTTCTTTTACTTTTATTAATTTAGGATCATTTTTAGTTTTGGGAAATTTACCAGCTCTAACTTCCCCATTAAATAATTCATAATAGTCTCCTCTATAGTCGTTTCCATTCTGGTCACGAAGTTCACCCCCATTTGTTTTGAGGTTAGTTTTAACTCTATTTTTTGGATAATATACTGACATTTTTTATTTTATGGTGCTAAATCAAAATAAACTGATCCTTTTCTTTTAGAATTATAATATGCTCTTTTATTTTTATCCCCTGGTTCTTCATCTCCTACATCTCTAACATTACATGGAATTGATTTGGCATTTCCTCCATTAGCTTGACTAACATGAACTATAGCTGTTTCAACATCTGGGAATTCACCAGGGTTAACGTTTTGGCTTTTGGTAAGTCTTTCCATTAAAAACACAGCTGACATTTGGGCAGCATACCAAGGTTGTAATAATAAATCAGGGTTTGAAATAAGATCTTGTGGTGGGCTAAAATATTTATTTCTTAACTCACCATATTTTATATAACTTTCTTTAAAAGTAAGTTGATTAAATCCTTTCCCTCTATAATTCCAACCATCAGGAGCAGGACCATTTCCACTTCTGTTAGTATAAACTAAATTAGCAAATTTTTCGGGGCTTCCACTTCCTCCGTTTGAACTAGGAATATATTTTAATGCTTCGTTATCGTTTGAAGGGATTCTACTTCCGAAAATTTTTCTAGCTCTTTCTAAAGAATAATTCATAGATTCTTCTTTTGGAATAAAACCAGATTCCTTAGCTACAACTGAAAGTACTCCAATAGTTCCAGCAGCATTATATCCTATATCTGTACAAGCATCTATGATTAATTTTACATTTTGGAATTCTTGGGTTGATGGAGATTTAAGTTTTCCACTTCCATAATATATTCTTACTCCTTTATAATCTTCATATCCTTGAGCATTTATTTTTGGGTATTCTTTTGGTGGTGAAACATTAGAACAACCCGCGGGGAAAAATTCACCTGAAGCTCCACTACCAGCATTATTTTGTAATACTGTAGATTTTGGTATAGAATTATTGTTAGTTGGTTTAGGATTTGGTTGACTTGCTTTATCTAATTCTTGTTGTTTTTGATCAAATGCTTGTTGTTCTGCTTCTCTTGCTTCAAAGTCTATATTTAAAGTTTGACCTTTGATTTGGGTTACCCATTTATTATTTGAAAAATCATGATTGATACTATGTAAAATAAAAGCTATTCTGGGAGACCCATTCGATAATCTATAGGTATCTGGGAGTCTGTTTTTATCAATAATAAAAGCTTGATGT
>Ga0208161_1001521_pt1 | contig 12309 bp, 12 predicted proteins | sample CB_VirMetaG_3_FD_184538 | JGI IMG/M metagenome (GOLD analysis project Ga0208161, IMG submission 184538) | Freshwater to marine saline gradient viral communities from Chesapeake Bay - CB_1508_1S Viral MetaG (SPAdes) (version 4) | ecosystem: Environmental > Aquatic > Marine > Coastal | place: USA... | reverse complement strand
AAGTTCTGCAACATATTGCTCCCCCTAATGAATAAATTTTATATATATCTAAAACTATTTAACTTTAAAGGGGAAATGAACAATGGCTAATGTTATTAAGATTAAGAGAAGCACAACAAATGCAACACCTTCATCCTTAGAGTTTGGTGAACTTGCACTTTATAGTAATGGTTCTACAAATAAAATTTATGTAGGAAATTCTAATAGTAATGTAGTAACATTATTTGATTCAACAGCAGGAAGCGTTGATTCATTTCAAACAACTCTTTCTGGATTGACTCCCAACACAGCGGCAACAGGTATAGTTACTTTATCTGGTACTCTTGGCGTTGCCAATGGTGGTACAGGAAACGGAACAGGTCCAAATCAAGGTGGCATAATCTACGGATCAAGCACAACTGCATATGGATCAACTGCAGCAGGTTCATCTGGTCAAGTTTTAATATCCGGTGGAACTGGTGCTCCAACTTGGTCTAGTGCAATTACAGTTACGAGTGGAAATCCTGTTATCTCTGGAAGCAGATCTAATTTTAATTTAGGAGGTACAGGAAAAGGTGCTATTACTCCATCAAATGGAGATTTTTGGTGGGAAGCAAGCACTAATACACTAAAATTTTACCCCAATTCAACTGCAGGCACAGAAACATTGGCTTTTACTGATGATATTAAAGATGGTACATTAACAATTTCTGCAAATGGAACAGGATTATCTGTAGGAGCAACTTCAACTTTTTCTGCTAACCAATCATCAAATGCTAGTATTGAACTTTCATTAAATTCGAATACTGCTAGTAATGCAAATTCATTAGTACTAAGAGATGCAAATGGCAGTTTTGCTGCAAATGTAATAACAGCATCATTAAATGGAAATGCTTCTACAGCAAATACTGCAACACTTGCAACTGATGTTGCAGGAGGATCTGGAAATCAATTACTTTATCAATCAGGCGTTAATAATACTGCGTTTATTGCAAACACAAGCACAGCAAATGCAGTTTTATTGACTGGTGAATCTGGTTCGTTGAGCAATGCAACTTGGACCGCTACAACTGGTACTGGTAATGTGGTAAGATCAACCAATGCTGTACTTACAACTCCAACTGTGAATACATCTATTATAACAAATTCTGTTACATTTGATTTATTGGATGCTAATGCAACCACAATTAATTTCGGAGGTGCAGCGACTACTATTGATATAGGTTCAGCAAGTGGTAATACTAATATTAAAAATAATTTAGTAGTTTCAGGGAATGCAACTATTTCAGGAAGTCTAACAGTTTCTGGTACTAGTACTATAGTAAATACAACAAACATGGAAGTAACAGATGCACTTATAATGCTTCAACGAGACTTGGGAAGTTCAACTCCTAATCCAAATGATATCGGATTTATTTTTGAAAGAGGTTCAAGCGGAAATAATGCTGCATTTATTTGGGATGAAGATAAAGATGTATTTACTTTAGGTACAACAACTGCTACTGGTTCAAATACAGGAAGTATTAGTGTAACCACAGGAATACTAGAAGCAGATCTTGACGGAAATGCTGCTACTGCATCACGCGCAACTCATGTTGCAGGAGGATCTGGAAATCAATTACTTTATCAATCTGGCGCTAATACTACTGCGTTTATTGCAAACACAAGCACAACAAATGCAGTTTTATTGACTGGTGAATCTGGTTCGTTGAGCGGTGCAACTTGGACCGCTACAACTGGTACTGGTAATGTGGTAAGATCAACCAATGCTGTACTTACAACTCCATCTTTAGGAGTTGCAACTGCCACTAGCATCAATAAAGTTACTATAACTGCTCCTGCATCAAATGCAACTCTAACTATAGCAAACGCAAAAACTTTAACCGTAAGTAATACACTTACATTTACAGGAAGTGATTCGTCTAATAGTATTAATTTTGGTGCAGGAGGAACAGTAGCATATACTTCAAATAAATTGAATGTTTTTGCTAATACAACATCTGCGGAATTAAGAGGTATAATTAGTGATGAAACTGGTGAAGGACTTCTAGTATTTAATAATCAACCAAATTTAATTAGACCATCATTTGATGGAACATTAACTTTTAATGGATCTACAAGTGGTGTAATATCACTAGCAACACCTAGTGTTGCAGGAACTGGCACTTTAACTTTACCATTAGGAACTGGAACATTACTTCACAACGAATCTACAATTGATGGTGGGGTTTATTGATATATAATGATGACATAAGAGTGAAAGGCAGAAATGGCAAATACAATTAAGATTGCGTATGGTTCTACTGCTCAAACCACCGCAAAAAATAATTCATTACAAGGAGAACTTTCCTTTTCTCCACAAAATGAAATTTTGTGGATTGGGAAGGGAAGCAATACTCAAGTGGCGATTGGTGGTGTCGGTAAATTTGTCACTCTTGATACAAATCAAACCATAACAGGTGAAAAAAGTTTTACTAGTACAATAAGTGGTAGCATTTCTGGTAATGCCGGAACTGCTAATACTTTAGCATCATCAGTAAATATTAACGGAACATCATTCAATGGTTCTGCTTCAATTAATACAGCAACTTGGGGAACGCCAAGAAATGTTACAATAGGATCAACTACAAGATCTGTAAATGGTTCTACAACATATACTTGGTCTCTTGCTGATATTGGTGCTGCTTCAAATACCCACGTTCATGGAAATATCACAAATGCAGGTGCAATAGGTTCTGATCCTAATATACCATTGATCACTGGAGCATCTGGTGTTATTGGTCCTGGTTCATTTGGATCAGCAGCAAATACATTTTGTGTAGGAAATGATTCTAGATTAAGCAATCCAAGAACTCCAGTTGGCACTGCGCTGACATCTGGACAAATTTATGTTGGTTCTTCTTCTAATTTAGCAGCAGCAGTAGCATTGTCTGGAGATGCAACTCTTACAAATACAGGCGTGATTACTATTGGTAATAATGCAATTACTACAGCAAAAATTTCTAACTTAAATGTAACTTTAGCAAAAATACAAAATATTGCAGGAGCAAGTGTTCTTGGTAATAGTAATAGCGCAAGTGGTCCTGTTGGGCAAATTACTCCTGCTAATGCAGATCAAGTATTAATATCAAGTGATAAGGGAGGTAATATAGAAATAGGATGGACTACTATTCCTACTGATTGCATTGCAAATAATGCTGTTACTTTTGCAAAAATTGAAGATGTTGCAGGTAGAGGTATACTAGGAAGAAATGCAACAACTAGTGGAGATTTATCCCCAATAACTCCTAGTGCAAATAATACTATATTAAGAACAACTTCTACAGGAATTCAGTGGTCGAATACTATTGATGGTGATCAATTTAGTTTATATCTAAAAGGCAATGATCAATTATTACCGGCTGCACCTTCTTCTATATTCCATAGAGAACTATATTATACTTCGGTAGATGCAAAATTATATTCTGTAAGAGGAGAATATGGGGGAGAAGAGTTAAATGAAGTAATAAGATTATGTGGTGGACCAGAATTAATAATGTATTCAGATGCTGCACCAGAAGCAGAAGACAGTAAATTGATTCTTTCTGTTGTAAATAAAATGAGACTGACAAAGGTAACTTATACTGTTGGTGCAGGAACATGCACAAATGCAAAATTAAAGAAAATAAGTGGTGTAAATACTAACGATATTGTTACTTTTAGTATTAATACATCAGTACAAAATACTACTAGTTTAAATTCTACACATAGAGAATTAACAACTGGAGATACGTTAATTTTTAATCCAGGAACATTATCTTCAGGAACAACACCAGAAGATTTAGTAATACAAATAGAATATATACCAGGTGCAGAAAATACATTCGGAAGTTAAAATAGGAGAATTTTTAGATGGAAACTATTGAGCAATATTTAAGTATATTAAAAGAACTAAATACTATCGAAACAAGAGTAAATCGCCTTGCTGCAATTTTTACACAAAATGGTCGAAATGAACTAGACGATCTTCTTGTTTCGGGACTAAACCTAAAAGCACAACAACTAGCAGTTGCTGCTTCACAACTTTCTACAATCGAGCAATACATTCCTCCAACTGATTCTGGAGAAGTACCAACCGATAATGGAGAGATTCCAACAGAAGGATAATATATGAGTGAATATAATGTGATTGATTTTTATAAAATGTATGAAAATGTAGAGACTCCAAACTTTCAAACAAAATTTTCAGCCTGTTTTGATATACCTGCATTCATTTCAAATGAAGAGCAGGTATTATCATATTCAAGCGAAAATGAACATGTCCAAAAAGAATTATTTTATGATGAAAATAAAGGATTAAATTATATTAAAATAAAACCATTCGAAAGAATAATGATTCCTACGGGTTTGATTTTTTCTTTTGATTGTATATACTCTATGAGAGTTCATTCTAGGTCAGGACTATCCATCAAAAAAGGAATAGTTCTGGCAAATCAAGAAGGTGTTATTGATTGTGATTATAATAAACAATTATTTGTTTGTATTATAAACTTGACAAACACCCATCAAAGAATATATGATAAGGATAGAATTGCGCAAGCAGAAATTGTTCCAAATATGCACCAAATGGATTCTATGAATTTTAGTGAAACCAAAACCAAACCAGAACAAATTAGTGACAGAACAGGAGGGTTTGGTTCAACAGGAGTATAAATTATGAATCGTGAAGAACTTTTGAAATTGCACGAAGAATTGTGTCAAGAAGCATTGAATCTAATGAAACGAAAAAATCATGATTATGCCGGAAACGAAGGCGTACAACCATTTGCTAATTTTGAAAGATGTGAAGCAATGGGAATTTGCAAAACAGAACAAGGGTTTTTAGTCAGAATAGTAGATAAACTTTCTCGCCTTTCTACCTTTGTTTCTTGTGGAAAATTAAAAGTAGAAAACGAAGGATATAAGGATGCAATAGTTGACATCATCAACTATGGTGTGCTATTATACGCATTCACCAAACAGAAAGAACAAGAAAATCAATCTGTATCGTATACAATCACAAGTTCTCAATTTATCCAAGAGTAACAATGAATCTAATTTACACAAGTGTCATCTGTAAAGGAAATAAAATACTTTACAGAGGATATGACTCTAATTTTCAGAGAATTCAAAAAAATGATGGATTTTCTCCTTCTGTTTTTGTTCCTTCTCAAAAAGAGACCAAATGGAAATCTCTTCATGGAGAGAATCTAGAAGAAGTTAATTTTCCTTCTATCAATGAATGCCGAGACTTTATCAACGATTACAAAGATGTCTCTGGTATTACTTTATATGGAAACGATAATTATGTTTACAACTTTTTACAAAGGCATGAAAACTGCCATCCTAGCATTGATAATCTTCGTATCGGTTATATGGACATCGAGACGGAATGCGAAAACGGATTTCCATCCGTAGAATTAGCAGATCAGATAGTAAATGCTATTACAGTAAAAACTTCATTCAAGAATGATGAATTTGATGTTTATACTTTTTGTACAGAAAAAGCAAATCCTGTAGAAAAAAATCATAAAGTTAATCATTATTCCACCGAAAAGGAAATGTTGAATGAATTTATTGCATGGTGGAATAAACAAGATTTTGATATTATAACTGGTTGGAATGTTAATTTTTTTGACATTCCTTATCTTGTTAATAGAATCAATAAATTGCTAGGAGAAGATGGAGCAAATGAACTTTCTCCTTGGGGTTTCATTGGATCACGAAAAGTGGTCATAATGAACAAAGAAAATATTGTATATGATATTGCAGGTATTGCTATTCTTGATTATCTTGATTTGTATAAAAAGTTTACATTTGTTACAAGAGAATCATATAGACTTGATTATATTGCAACAGTAGAATTAGGTGAGAAAAAAGCATCGTTTGAAGGGTTTAATACAATTCAAGATCTTTATAAGAAAGATTTTAATAAATTTATACAATATAATTATCATGATGTTCTTCTCATTGAAAAACTAGAACGTAAAATGAAACTGCTACAACTAGCAGTAGATCTTGCATATTCATGCAAAGTCAATTTTAATGATGTTATGTCTCAGGTCAGAATGTGGGATTCTATCATTTATTATCATTTGATGGAAAAAAACATTGTAATTCCTCTTCGAAGAATTAAAGACCAAGATAAGAATACTCAATTTACTGGAGCATATGTAAAAGAGCCTGTTGTTGGAATGCACAATTGGATTGTCAGTTTTGACTTGGATTCTCTTTATCCATCTTTGATTCAATTGTTTAATATTTCTCCAGAAACTAAAATGAATTTCCATGCAAAAGATAAAGTTTCTGTTGATGAAATATTAAACATGGATGAACATATTCTTTCTTTAGTAGAATCTGGAAAGAAAAGAAATGCTTGTATGGCTGCAAATGGAATATTCTTTTCCACAGAAAAACAAGGATTTCTTCCAGAATTAATGGAAAAGATGTATGAAGAAAGAAAGATGTATAAGAAGAAGATGTTGGAGTGTAAAGCAAAGTTAAAGGAACAGAAAGATATTCTTTCTCCAGATGAAATTAAAAAATTAGAGATGGATATTGTCAAATATCATAACTTTCAATTGGTCAGAAAAATTAATCTAAATTCTGCATTCGGTACTGTAGGAAATCAATATTTCCGTCATTTTGATATTGATCTTGCAGAAGCAATTACTCTATCTGGACAACTTGTAATTCGTTGGATAGAAAAAGAATTAACAAAATTTTTAAATAACTTATGTAAAACCGACAATGATAATTATATTGTTGCATCAGATACAGATTCAGTTTATATTTGCTTAGACAATGTAGTTACTAAATTTATGAACCCAGATAAAAATAATACACAAAAGATCATAACAAATATTGATAAATTTTGTGTTGATGTTCTTACACCTTTTATACAAAAGAAGTATGATAAGATTAAAGAAGTTTTAAATTGTCCTGTTCAGAAATTGAACATGAAGAGAGAAGTTATTGCAAATAAAGGTGTATGGACTGCAAAGAAGCGTTATATGCTAAATGTTTTCATGGGAGAAGATAATGTTCTTCTTTCTACCCCGGAAACAAAAATTATGGGAATAGAGGTTGTTCGCTCTTCTACTCCTCAATCTGTCAGAACCTCTCTTAAAAAATGTATTGAAATTATTCTGAATAAAGATGAAGATCAATTAATTCGTTATGTAGAAGAATTTAAAGAAAAATTTTATGAATTGCCTGTAGAGGAAATTTCTTTTCCTAGATCATGTAATGATATAGAAAAATACTTTGATTCTTCTAGTATTTTTAAGAAATCAACTCCTATTGCTGTTAAAGGAGCATTGATACATAACAATCTAATAAAAAACAATAAATTAACCAAAAAATATTCTTTGATAAAGGATGGAGAAAAAGTTAAATTTGTTTATTTGAAGGAACCGAATCCCACAGGAGCAAAGGTTATTTCATTTTTACATGTACTTCCTCCAGAATTTGAACTACATAACTCTATAGACATAGACATGCAATTTGAAAAGAGTTTTCTTGAGCCTTTAAAGGGCATTACAAATTGCATTGGATGGAAGATAGAAAAACAAGCAACATTAGAATCATTATTCGCATAGGAGTTATTATGGATTTTTTGAAACAAGTGATTAAAAGTTCAGGAAACGAATTTGCATCAATAGTAGAAGACGGTCTTGATGCAAGTGATGTGAAAGATTACGTTGATTCTGGTAGTTATATTTTCAATGCTCTTCTTTCAGGAAGCATTCACGGAGGAATTCCTGATAATAAAATAGTTGCTCTTGCAGGTGAATCTGCAACAGGAAAAACTTATTTTAGTATAGGAATTGTAAAGAGTTTTCTTGAAGAAAAAGAAGGTTCTGTTGTTCTGTATTTCGATACAGAGCAAGCAGTTACAAGTGAAATGTTCAAAAGCAGAGGAGTAGATCCTTCAAGAGTTGCTGTTTTTCCTGTTGCTACTGTTGAAGATTTTCGTAAACAAGTAATTTCTGTTATTGACAAATATATGGAAATGGGAGAAAAAGACAAGAAACCAATGATGATTGTCTTGGATTCTTTGGGTATGTTGTCTACAGAAAAAGAAATGGGTGACACAAGTGAAGGAAAGAATGTTCGTGATATGACTAGAGCACAAGTTGTCAAATCTATATTCAGAGTATTGACAATTAAGTTAGGAAAAGCAAAAATTCCTATGCTTATTACTAATCACACATATGATGTTGTAGGTGCATATGTTCCTATGAAAGAAATGGGCGGCGGTGGTGGATTGAAATATGCTGCAAGCATAATCGTATATCTTTCAAAGAAGAAAGAAAAGGTCGGAAATGAAGTTGTAGGTAATATTATTCACTGTAAATTGTTCAAGGGAAGATTTACTAAAGAAAATAAAATGGTAGATGTTCTTTTGAAATATGACTCGGGTCTTGACAGGTACTACGGACTGCTTGACATCGCCCTAAAATATGGTATATTCCGTAAGGTGTCCACACGCATCGAGTTGCCAGATGGGACGACAGTCTGGGAAAAAAACATCAACGAAAATCCACAAAAATATTTTACTGAAGAAGTTTTGACTAAACTAGAAGATGCAGTAGGAAAAGAATTCCTGTACGGAATGAATTCCGAAGAACAAAGCGAGGAAGATGCAATTGGAAACGAAAACGATTGAACATTTGATTCTTGAGAATCTATGTTCAAATGAACAATATTGTAGAAGAGTTCTTCCTTTTCTTAAAGAAGAATACTTCCATGACAACATCGAAAAAATTCTAGTAAGACAAATTATTCATCATGTAAACGAATACAATAAACTTCCAAATAAAGATTCTCTTTCAGTTGCATTATCAAACGAAAGAAAACTATCTCAAAAAGAATATGATGATTGTATCTCATATATCTCAAATCTTAGTTTAGAACCGAATGATAATGAAGATTGGTTGATTGATGAAACTGAAAAGTTTTGTAAAGATAAATCAATCTATAATGCTGTACTTGAATCCATCCATATCATAGATGGTAAAAATACAACAAAAACAGTAGATGCTCTTCCAAGTATCTTATCTGAAGCACTTTCTGTATCTTTTGACACAAACATTGGTCATGATTATATCAAAGATGCAGAAAAGCGATATGAGTTTTATCATAAGTCAGAACAGAAAATTCCATTCGATTTAGAATATTTTAATTCTATTACAAATGGTGGAGTTCCACAAAAGACTCTTAATTGTGTTATTGCAGGAACTGGTGTAGGCAAATCTTTGTTTCTTTGTCACCATGCAGCAAATTGTTTGATGCAAAATAAAAATGTTTTGTATATTACTTGTGAAATGGCAGAGGAAAGAATTGCAGAGAGAATAGATGCAAATATCATGGATCTGACTATTGATGATATGAAGAAACTACCAAAAGCAATGTATGCAAAAAGACTCCTGAATGCTACACAGGGAGTTACTGGTAGACTTATTATCAAAGAATATCCCACTGCAACTGCACATGTTAATCACTTTAGGCACCTTCTTCACGAATTGAAACTTAAGTTGAAGTTTGTCCCTGAAGTAATTTTTATTGATTATCTTAATATTTGTTCATCTGCAAGATTTAAATCTTCTGCTGTGAATTCTTATACCTACATCAAAGGAATTGCAGAAGAAATTCGTGGTCTTGCTGTAGAGTATAATGTTCCAATCTTTACAGCAACGCAAACAAATAGACAAGGATTCAATAATAGTGATATGGGTCTTGAAAACACATCAGAAAGTTTCGGACTCCCTGCAACTGTAGATTTTATGTTTGCATTGATTTCTACAGAAGAATTAGAACAAAAGAATCATTTGCTTGTAAAACAACTTAAGAATAGATATAATGATCTAGCAACAAATCGTAAATTTATTGTTGGTGTAAATCGTGGTAAAATGAAAGTTTATGATGTAGAAGAATCTGAACAAAACGGTCTTGTTGGAACTGGTGAAGAAGATGATATTGGGTTAGAAGGTCTAACTCGCTTCGATACCAAGTTTTCAAGAAGAAAGGAATACACATGAAAGACGATGGAATGCAGTTTTTTGGTCTAAATGAGGTCAATGAGATTCTTGGGGTATATGGGTTCAACGAGAAGCAAGAGTGGTATGCAAAACTAACTGCTCTTCCTGCAGTTCGTGATTTTGAACTCCATGAATGGGAAGAATGGGGAAATTTTCATTTTAACACAAATAAGGAATCAAAAAATGATTAATGTTTCAGACGAACGTCGCAAGCAATTGATGCTGGAAGCCAAAAGAACTATTAAGTCAAAAAATATTTCTATGGAACCAGAAATGTTTGAAGCATTAGTACTTAAACTATACAAAGAACTTCTTGAAAAAGAAGATAAGAATGTCAATATACGTTGATAAAAAATATATTAATTTTGTTTCCTCTTCTCTTGATAAATTCAAATGGAAATCTGAATCTTTGGCTAATTGTAGATGTCCTATTTGTGGTGACTCTTCAAAAAGCAAAGTAAAAGCAAGAGGATATTTTTATTCAAAAGGAAATGATTTCTTTTATAGATGCCATAATTGCAACTATGGTACTAATCTGTATAATTTTCTAGAAAAAATTTCTCCAGGTCTTTGTAGAGAATATGCTCTAGAGAGATGGAAAAACGGAGAAAATGGAAACAGCAATTACAAAAAGCCTGTAATTGAAATAGAATTTACTACAGAAAAGAAATTAAAGAAGAACGGAGAATTTAATTTTCCAAAAGTATCATCACTAGATGAAAATCATATTTGTAAAAAATATGTTGTAAAGAGAAGAATACCAGAAAAATATTATGATGTTCTAATGTATGTTGATAATTTTTCTGAGATAATTTACGGAAAGAATGAAAACAAAGATCCTAGACTTATCATACCTGTTTATGACGAATTAGGACAATTAGTTTCATTTCAAGGAAGGGCTTTAAAGAATTCTTCTGTTAAGTATTTGACTCAGCATGTTTCAGAAAAAGTAGCATGGTTCGGAATGAATGAAGTTGAATCAGATGATGTTTTTGTTTTTGAAGGACCAATAGATTCTATGTTCATTCCTAATTCTGTTGCAACTCTTGGTATGGGAAACTGGAAAAAAATTCCTGATATTTTAAAGAGTAAAAGATTGATACATGTACTAGATAATGAGCCTAGAAATAAAGAAGTTTTGGATACAATGTTGCAAATAGCAAAGAACGATGGTATTATATGTGTCTGGCCCGAAAATATAAAATATAAAGATATCAATGATATGATTTTGAACGGATATACTCCAAATGAATTAAAAAATATTATAATGAATAATATTTATCAGGGAGTAGAAGCAACCTTTAAGATTACAACATGGAGAAAATATGATGTCTAATTTCGAAGAATATAATGATTTTGATGAAGAAAATGATGATCTTGAAGACATTAATGAAGAAGATCTCACACAAGAACAATCTGAAATGGTTGCAAATGCATATTTGTCGTTTACTGATAAATTTGCTGATTATATCCGTCAAATGGACCCAAATCTTTTTAAACGTGCTGTTGATTATGCCAAGACTTTTACAGAGGAAGATATTCCTGGTATCAGTCTAAGTTATTATATCCCTGAAGAAGAAGAAAAGGAGCCAGAACAAGAATGAGAAAAAACAAAGAATTAGTTTTTGATGGTATTGGTCCATTTATTAATCTAATTTCAAGCACAATGCAGGGATCAAATCCAAATTCAGATTTGGGATTAGTCACTTATGTTGATGTTCTTGATTGTGGTCATGTTTCATATGTTGATCACATGGGAACAGATTTGACTGTTGTCAATGCTGCTAGAGTTTCTTTTTCTAAAGAAAGTACATGGATCAAGAAAAAGATTTATGAGAATGTAGAAGAAGCAGATGAGCATGTTCTTGAAAGAGATGCTTTATCTGATAAAGATAAAAAGTTAATTTCTTATCTAGCAAAACACAATCATTGGACTCCTTTTGGTCATCCACAAATTACAATTCGTATCAAGACTCCTATTTTTATCAGAGCGCAACTTGGAAAGCATCAAGTTGGTCTTGTTATGAATGAAATTAGTAGAAGATATGTCACATTTGAACCTGAATTTTATACTCCTGCATGGAGAACTGCACCTACAAATGGTGCAAAGCAGGGAAGTTCAGATTTCATGTTCAAGTCAAAAGATGATGAAAAGTACAAACAACTTGATTTTGAGTATGAAAATGTTACAAATATGGCACTAAATCTTTATAATAAGATGATTGAAGATGGTGTTGCACCAGAACAAGCAAGATCTATCTTACCACAA
>Ga0208161_1001520_pt1 | contig 12310 bp, 10 predicted proteins | sample CB_VirMetaG_3_FD_184538 | JGI IMG/M metagenome (GOLD analysis project Ga0208161, IMG submission 184538) | Freshwater to marine saline gradient viral communities from Chesapeake Bay - CB_1508_1S Viral MetaG (SPAdes) (version 4) | ecosystem: Environmental > Aquatic > Marine > Coastal | place: USA... | reverse complement strand
ATCCATTCCAGATAAAATCTTATTACCTTTTTTATCTATAGTATAATAAGGCTGCTTATCAAAACGGGAAACTCTAGGTAAGTTAGGAATAGCTAAATTTCTTTGAGGTAAACTGGTTTCTTTAGGAGCTAAAGGAGTCATGTAGTTTACCCCATATTCTACAGGCTGAACAGGTTCATAATATTCTTGTGTAAAATACCGTGAACTTACAGGGGAAATAAACATACTGCGACTAAAGTCTTTATCAAATCTAGCTTTAGGTTCAGGTTCACCTAGTCTTGCTCTAGCAGCCACATGATCCTTAAAGGCTTTACTACTAGGGTCAAATGAATCTGGATTATGGCTTCTCCATTCTTCTGCGGTTTTAGCGTCCTGAAGAGCTTTAATACTTCCTATAGTATTATTATGGAGTAAAAGGCTGTCCTGATAAGCTTGATAACGTGCTTGTCCTGCTGGATCGTTACGGTCTACATATAGTGTAGGAAGTTTTAGTCTACTACTTGGAGGGTCTCCAGGACCTCCAGCTTGATAGGAAATTGGACCTCCGTATCTAAACTGTTTTTGTGTACCTAGTCTAGCAAATAATTGTTGGAGTAACTCAGGGTTTTCTTTCATTACTTTAGCTAAGTAATCTCCAAAACCTGCATCTGGGTTGGCAGATTGAAAACTCTCAAAGCTTCCAGAAACATTTTGAGCAGAGTCTAATCCTTGTTTTACATTAGGAGCATAAACATTCATTAGATTTTCAGTACCTGTTCCGGTACCTCCAAAACTAGATTGGCTGCCTAACTGGGAAAGAATATCTCCTGCTTGAGTATCCTGGAAGATTCCCCCCATAGAACCATCTGGTGATATATTTCCAGCAGCAATACCTCCGACTTTGCCGGCTATATTTAATCCTGTTTGGAGTCCTTGTGGGCCTTCATTTGCAAAAGTACCAAAGTCTGTAGTTCCGATTGCTGAGCCTGTAGTTGCACCTCCTGTTAGAATAGCACTAGTAGTTGCTCCGACAACTTGACCTGCTGTTCTATATCTATCAGACTGCTTCTTTCTAGCTTCAGTTTGTTCTCTACCAAGAGAAGATAATGCATCATATCCTCTGTCAGTTAACTGATCAGTCAAACCAAATGTAGTAGTATCTAGTATTCCTTCTAAAACTCCGTAAGCCGTAGATCCTATATTTCGACCAGTTTGTCTTCTTGCTATCTTTTTTTGAGCAGTTTTAGAAAGATCCATTTCTCCTTGAGATTGGGTCTTCATTACCTCAAAGTCATTGTAGCCTTCTGGGTTATAGGGATTGATGTTTAGGTAAGGACCTCCAACGGCATACTTGCCTTTACGGTTTTGAGGAGAAGATTTTGTAGAACCTCCTTTACCTGCCCATAACTCAGTACAGGCTAAGTGTTTAGCTGTACCTGGTTTGGCTGTATCACATTTATGTCTAGCTTTAAATGACCGTCTAGCAGCATCTGAGTAGTTATGCCCGTACCCAGTAGCACCTGCATGGACTAGTTTTTTCTTACCATCCGTACAGTAAAGCTTCATAATCTTTTTGCCGGGACGGGTAGATTTTTTTACTTGTCCACAGCTCATTGAAGCTTTAGGGCTTTTACCTCCTGCTTTATAGGTAAGAGGAGGCATTGGCATACCTCCATACTTTGGTTTGTTACATCCGCAGCTCATTAGTAAATATGGACATCAAAGTAAGACATTATTCTCTCTAGCATTAAAGACAAATTTACGGAATTATCAAAATATAAAGTAACGTCAAAGTAAGTTCCTCTGAATCTTCCTAAAGAATCCTGAGAATTTATATCTCTTGGGAGTTTTATTCTCCACTTACGGAATCTTCTTTTTTGTCTATCTGCTAGAGAAACTTTGCCAGAGCTTTGGTAATCATTGTTAATCTCAATAGAAGTTAATGCTTGATCTTGTACAAATGCATTGTTTGGATCTTTTACTATAGCATTGTATTCTACAAATCTTAGTATCTTATTGGCTACCCCTATTGAGTTAACTCTAATAGTAATAGAACTTTCTGCGGGGTCTAAGTCATAGAATACTCCGTAATCTCCTGTATCATGCATGTAAAGATCAGACAGATTATTTGGATTAGGGCTTAGTATCTTTCTAGTACCCTGTAAGTACATAGTAGGTATATGACTATAGAAGGAAGAGAAGGCTTTTAACGGCTCAGAAAAACATAAAGTAAATCCACCCACTCGGTATACTTCCTCAGGAGTCGTAGGTCTAAACTCTTGGTTAGTAGTTACCCAGATTTCTTTATTTAGAGGGTCATATACTGTGTGGATACCTTTATGGAGAAGAGAGTTATCTCCTCCTTGAGCTTTAGTTAAAAGTAACTCTCCGTTTATGTTTGTACGTAGATAATCATTCATTCCAAATATCTCGGAAAGATCAGTCAACTGCTCTCCTACTAAAAGGAATTTTTGTCTAAGAGCATCTACGAAATATATTCCAGAATCTGTTTTAGTAATTGCAAATTGGTGAATACAGCCAAACTCTGTAGATATATATTGAACCTCTTGAATACCTTGGCCTGTACCTATTGAAAGTGTAGCACCTTGTTCACCTGTTAGCAACTCCCTTGAGTTTATCAGGTAAGCTCCTACAGCTCTATCTTGAAAAGCATAGATATTGTCTCTAAAGTTGATTAGCCTGTTTATAGAACCATATTGTGGGTCTAAGTCTTTATAATCAGCTAAAGCAAAATCTGCCCAAGAGTCTCGTGATTCCCCTAAAGTCTTAGTAGCAGAATAGTGAGTTCTAACATCAAAGTCTGTTTCAATATTAAGCTGGCTAGGAGATAGAGTTACATATTGTTTAGATACATTTTCTTCAGAGTATACACCGTCGTACTGATGGAAGAATTGACTCCGATTGTTACTAGTGTCATTGCCTATGCCCAGATAGTCTGGATATTCCTGAACTCGGTAAGAAGTGTTACCAAACTGTGCTCCTTCAGATATTGTTGTGCCTGAACCTAGTTCTATATTTACTATAGTCTCTACTGGTATTCTTACTATCTCTCTAGTAGAACTGTTGCTACCGTTAAAAGCTTGGTCATAAGTAGGTACTCCTTCAGTTTCACCATTTCCTTGCCAGTCAGTATTATTAGTATAGTAGTTATTCCAGAAGTTTTTGAGGAACTCAAACATTGCCACAAAAGTGTCTCCTTGGAATACTCGTATAGGGTTAGGGTTAGTTGATCCTACTTGAATGAGGTCAGAGCAAGTAATGAAGGTATTTGAGAAAAGAGCATCCGGACCATTACCTCCGTATTGAGAGTTTAGTCTTCTAACGTGTTCTACTATAAAAGCTGATCCTTCATTTCCTGGAAGTGTATAACTAAGGGAGTAAACTAATCCATTAGGATTAGTTACATCAAATGCCGGTGAATTTCCTACAAACAGTCCTCTTCCAAAATATTGGTTAGGATCTCTGTGATTAGACATCATAGAGATTACTGCAGACTTTCCTTCTTTGGCAAGTCTAGTGTATCGTAAGAAATAACCAAAAGGATTGCCTGATTGAAAACACCCTTTCCAGACATCCATACCATTTACGTTTCTAGCTTCAAGATTTCTAAATGGAAAGTTTGTGTCAAGAATTCTATAACCCTCAATAGCTTCATAGGCCTCTGGGAGGTTAAATGCAGCTCCTTGTGGGTTTGATAAATCTTGTGCAGATGTTTGGTTACCTAACTGGCCTAATCTAGCTGTACCTAAAGCTTTTGTTTCAAAGTTTCTATTTGATCTGGATAGACGGTCATCCTGATTTAAGCTAGGGTCTTGTCCTGGGAAATTAAAGAAGTTCCACGTATTTCCATCAGTTGCTCCAATTCTTGGTCGGTACCGTCTATACCCATTTAAGTCATTATTAGACGAAGGTACAGGGTCTTGAAATGTATGACCTAAAGGAAAAGTTAGACCTACTTGTCCAAAACTGTTATTCGATATACTTCTTTTTCTACCTTCTGTAAAAACACCTACAGTTTTTAAGTAATCTATTCCTCTTCTAAAAGCAGGAAGACCATAGTTATAGCTGATTTCTGGGTTAAAGAAATTTACTAAACCTGTAGTTGAAAAAAGACTTTGATAGTCTATATAGTCGTTATTAAAGAATCCGTTTGGAAATCCGTATGTAGAAGGTACCTGGAGATCTCCGTTAAGGAAATTAAAGCCCCACCTTATATTTTCTCCCTGCTGCCCTGAATTTGGGCCTTCAAAATTGTCATGGACTAAGTATCTATTAAGGTGCCCAAAGACATTAGAAAGCTCTGATATGGGACAAAATGTTTCGATTTCATTTTCTCTCTCAGGCCAGTTAGCCCCCCCATTTTCTTGTGTCTTTAATTCAGCAGCATCTATGTTATAGTACTTGTTGATTATACCTTGGCCTAAACGAGTTCTATCGTTTTGGGTTCTTGGTACTCTGACTATTTGGAAGCCACTAATAGAGTCTAAGATTTCTTGGGGAAATGAGAATGAAAACTCTAGTCCTAATGTATAGAGCTGAGAAGTATTCCCCTCAGAAGCTTTAGCTACAGCATAGTGATCGAAAGTTTCACCTGTAGGCTGTCCGGATTGAGGGTTAATAATAGGTACACCTGATGGATATTCCTGTCCAAAAGGTTGAGAAAGTTCTGGGAACTTAATATCTCCAATAAAGTAAACTGGAGAAGGTAAGTTACTGACACTGTCGAAGAATATTATTCCAAATCTATAAACTTCTCCTCGTTTGTATCCTCTTAGAAATCTTTTGTAAGGAGAAGCAAAGTTTTGAAATGTGGAGTTACTTTCTGTATATTGGTCATTTAGCTGAATATTTTCAATAGAAGTTATTGTAGGTATGGAAATATTTGTATCAAGGTCCATACCTCTTATAGCCTCTAGCGTAAAAGTATATCTGATAAACGGGGCTTCACCTCCAATAGTAGCTCCATCCGACTGGAACATATATTGGTAGTTTTGAATCCATGTTTCATAGGATCCGTTAGCATTAGTACCAAAGACTGTACCTGACTCATCATTAAACGGGTTGTTATAAGGGTCTTGGTAAGTTTCTTGGGTATTTGTATAACGTCTGGTAATAAGTTGAGAGGCTTGGTTTGGGGTAAGTATTAGCCCTTGAGTTTTAACGTTTGCTACAAAGAGAGTATCATCTTTTATAGAGAAAGTTTTATTCGTGTAGAAGGGATACCTTTCAGATAAGAAATCTTCAAAAGGTATTAAAACTTTAGGCTCTGATCCAAAATGAGTAGCATTGACTTCGTTGGCTCCAGATAACTGTTCTTCTTTAAATTCATAGATTGTAGGTACTCCCCCCATTTCATTTAAGTATATAGCTACATATACTATTTGACTGAATTGGTTTGGCTCTAGTTCGGAAGTATCAACAGAGATATTTACACTTTTTGTTGTAAAAATAGTATTACCTGGAGCAGCAAATGTTCCTTGATAATTCCCTGTACTACCAGCAGATTCAGAAGCTTCTATAATATGTACTTGATTACTAACAGGAGCTAAAAGAGTTTTTTGTCCTCCCGGAGTTACTAAGTAATAAGAAAAGTTATAGAGCCCTGACGGAAGTTCTCCCCCCTCAGAAATAAACTCTATTTGAGGTTTTCTAAGCGGAGGACTGGGAAATAAGTCTAAACTAGATACGGGAAGGTCTTGTACGTTAGGATCTGCAATGTTAATAGTCCTAGTAGGCCGAGTAAAGTCTGACCAATATACCCTTTGGTAAAAACTATTTTCATAAACTGCAATTGCTTCTATAGGAGCAGCTGCAGTAAATTGTAAATCATCTGATTCGTAAATTAACTCGACTGAAACAGTATCGTTAATAAAGTTAAATCTTAGTTGATAGATTCTACCTGTATCTGGTTCTTCTGTAGAAACAGCTGTAAATAGTACAAGACTATCCCTTAACTGGGTATAGCCTATTACTCTTTCAAACTCGTTAACAAAGCTATAAGAAAGCGTAGTCCCTTTTATATTGTGGATGCCCCCAACAGTTGCTCCGGCCCCTGTGGTAAAAAGACGAAAGTTTTGAGCATCTTCATATACATTAGGGGGCATAGACTCGACATTTATGTCTTTGTTCATGCCCTTCTCATAGCTGCTGATATGTGGGTTTTGATTGCTCATTAGTTACCGGAAAAATATTGACCTCTAAAGTATCTATGTTCTGGCATTTGATAGTTCCTAAAGAAAGTATTATGGTGATCAATATTTGTATAGGTTCTTAGTCTATCATTTTTAATAGACTCTCTTTGATCAATAGATGGCATTTTAGAGTAAGTTACTGCTTGGGCAAAATACCAATCTCTTTCTTGTTCTAACTTTTGGAATTTATCAGTAGTAATTTTATTAGAATACCAAAGTTTACGTGCGGCCTTCCAAGCTATTTCATGGACGGCTGCCTGTACCCACTGTTCTTCTGCGGGAATCATTGGAAAGCCTTGATCATCTGTAGGAATAGCTTTGTAAGCTAGGGAAACTACTCCTTCATGGAAATTCGGAAAGATGCAGTTATCGTTAACTGTATATGTATACATAGAATCTGCATAAAAATCCCTATCGCTAGCATGGTATCTAGTGTGGAATTTATCTGACTTCCATCTCATAGGAGCCATTTTATCTGCACATTCTGCTTCTTCTACAGTAGAGGCATTAGGTTTTCCTGCCTGCATAATTAAATGAAGATCACATGGGAGAAATCCTTTACCGTCACATATCGGAATATGGACAATTTTATCTTCAAGGGTAGTAGGACTATTAGTTAATCCCATAAAGGAACCTAACCATTCTAATACCTCTTCGTCTGTTACAGTTTCTGTTACAAAAGGAAAATCCCTTTGAACAGCTGAAGCTATTGTTCTATACGATACTAATCTTCCGTTGTTCATAAGCTTTCAAAGATTATATTAGTATCAGATTTGATCAGCTTTGCTAATGCTCTTTTATACTGGGAAGCCGGTTTATACACATAAACTTTTTTTCCAGGAATCGCAAACTCTGAGTGATCCCATACAAATTTATATTGATACCCTTTTGAGTGTCTATTCTCGTACCTAAGGAGAATCTTATCCTTTATTTGGACAATTTCATCGTCGGTTTTGTCAGGATATTTTTCTCTCCAGTATTTCCAAGTTCTACCAAAATCTACAGGCGGTTTAATAAGCTCTCCATTTTTAGTAAACCTTTTAGGTTTGTAGGCTTTGATACTAAACTTACCAAGATTGGGAATGCGTATTTCCTCCCCCTCTAACATTAACAAGGCTAGCCCTTCCATTAAATCTTTGTATAGATCCTTTAAAACTGAGTAAGGTATAGGCTTACTACAGTTATCAAAGTAGTATCTATAAAAGTTCTGGCTGGCTAAATCCGCATTGTATTTTCCTGTAGATCCACTTTTCCTATTCATTGTTATTCAGGTTGAGCGGGTTGTCTAGCTCCCTTTCCTATATCGTCATTAGCATTATTCTCGTTGTCTTGAGAACTGCTGAGTTTAATACTTACTTGCTGGAGTACTTGAGGCTTTACTAAAGTCTCAAACATCCAAGAAGCTATTGGATATGGGGAATCATAGTTAAAACAAGGGCTGCCGTCTAAGTTACAAAATTCTGCTGCAGCTGTTGGGTCTTCAAAAATTCCTCTAACCATTACAGTTTCCATTAGACTGTACTTATTATTTCCAACTGAATATAGGAATAAGTATCCATCTAGCAGAAACGAGTAAACTACGTTTTTAGTAAATCTAGAATAGTTTATGTATGGGATTCGTTTGAAGTCCACATGGCTAAAAGGAATTTCTAAAAACTGGACTGATCCTACAGAAACAATTCCATCAGTATGATGGAGCTCTATAGTATCTGGCAGCCTATTTATAGACCTTAATAATCTACATTCGGTAGGAAGGGTAAGTCCAGGTACTAAAGTAGCATCTGAGACTGCTAATTCTACACAAGGTAGATTTTGAATAACAGTATCATCAGCTGTCCTAAACTTGTTAAGTTCATTTCTTAAATGAAAAGCTCTAGACTGGTTAATAAGGTCAATAATATATCTCTCAGATAAATTAGAATCATCCGAGTTAATATTGAGAGCTTCCTCAATTTGACCTATCATTTGGTTTAATGTCAACATTCTAACAGCTTTTCAATTCGTTGAACAATCTTTATTATGTCGGCATCTGGTAGTCCTTTTTTAAATACTGTTACCCCTTGAGCAGCAGTTAAAGCAGCATCTAAAGATTCTTGAGTACCTGAACATTGTACTTCTAAAAAGAATGATCCGTCTGAACCTTGTGGCCAAGCTATTACTTCTTGTCCTCCGTCTAGAAAAAATAACAAAGCAGAAAAAGTTAATATAAGACTACTTGTATAAGTTCCTGCTGTCGATCTGAGGATGTAGTAGTTACCAGTATTTGGACTAGTGATAAAGAAGAAGGTATTAGGACCAACGTTTACGGGGAATTGGGATGAGGTATTTAAGTCAATCCCTCCTTCGTCTAAATATTCCGTATAGCAATCTGGAATAGATGAATCATCTCCAGGTACTTCTTCCGTAACTGGGCCATAGCAAATTAAAAGCCTTAGTAAGGCTCTAATTTCTATTAAGATATCTGAGTCTTCTGGACAGAAGATACCGTAACGCCATTTGTTAGTAACGTTAGCTACATAGTCTTTAAACCTGCATTGTAGGTTAAAGACTTTATGATCAAACTCTGATTGAAGAATTTGACCATCTGCAATTGAAGAAGTACAACAGCTACAGCTCATTGTTAATCAGCTTCTCTTCTAACAGTTATTGAAATAAACACTTTACCTGAAGTAGCCGAGCCATCTGGAGTAAATGCTAAAACATTTCCTTGAGCAATGGCTGTATTTGAACTAGGAGTATGTGTAGAAACAGAGTTTTCCCCAGTACCTGCAGCATGTAGAGTTATACTAGAAAATACAGAGGCTCCTCCATTAGTGACTGACATTGTAGCAGCATTAGAGCCGTCAATAGCTACACCGGATACTACTGATACCATTCGGACAAAAGTACATTTTGTAGGTATAGCTACATAAAAAGTATCCTTAGCAGAGTAGTCAAAATGGACCGGAATAGTTATTACACTTTCTTTTGCTTCTGCTTCTAGTTTTTCAACTGTAACATTGGCATTTAGAATCTTAGCTGTAGTCACAGCATCTGAAGCTAATTGTGTAGCTGTAACTGCGGATGATGCTAACTCAGAGCTTGTTATAGAACCTGATACTAAATTATCGTTGTTAATAGTTTCTTGGTTAAAGACTACAGATGGAATGAAAACTACATTCCAATTTGTACCATCAAAGTAAGCATCTATTAAAAAGTCTTTGTTAGCCAAGTGACTAGGAACTGTTCTTCCAAAGATTGTAAAGGTGTAGACTCCTAAGGTTACATTACAGCTGTACTTTATGTGAATTGAATCTCCTGCAGCTGCCTTTATTCCAGAACTTAAGCTAATTGAAATAGCTATATTATTAGTAAGAGTTACTGCGCCGTCAGAAGTTAGAATATAGTAATCTATATTGTTATTAGGATCTATACCGTAGTTGTCTGTAAGAGTACCTTTATCTGAAAAGGTGTATATCCCTGTACTACTAGCTTTAAGAGTTGTGGCTATTTGTCGGCTCATATTTTTGGTATATACTTAGTAGTAAAATAAGTTTGAAGGGTAGTTACAGTGTTGGGAATACCATTTACAGTGTAGTCTTCTGCTCTAGCTGTAAGTTTTAGAAACTGATCAGCGTTAATATTAATATTTTCTGTTTTTAGGCTATATCCTATATTTATTCCGTCAGGGAAAATTTTAATACCTCCTTCTGGAGAGATGAAGTCATCTGCTATAGGGTTTTTCGCACTAAATGCCTGGCCTTCAGCTACAACGTCGAATCCGTTTTGTAAAAATCCTAAAGGATCTCCGTAAAGTCTTCGAGTAATAGATCCTGTAAATTTTAGATAAAATGTAGGAAAGTAAGCTAATCCAGAGCCGACTACCGCTCCTGGAGAAAACTCTATATTTGCTCCAGATGTACTTGGAACTTGAGTATTATTAAACTCTAGCGTTAAGTCTCTAAAAATTGATTGTCCAGCCTTATCGCTGCTTAACGAAGCAACATAATTTAATTTTATATAAAGATCAAAGTAGACAGTATCTCCATTATTTACAAGAGTTCCTGCAGGGATAGTAGATGTAGCTATTACTTGTTTAGCAGAGTTTAAAACTACTTCTAAGTTGTCTTGAAGTGGAATATCTAATCCTTTATGTTCTACAATATATGCAGATGGGGAAGGATCTACAGAAAATGACTCTATAAAAGTTTGACCATTTGTAAGCGTAAAGGTTAGAGTTACAGTGTTGTCTACTACAGAAGAATCTATATCTGCAATTCCTACTCCATCAGACCCACTAGCTCCTGGGGGGCCTGAAGAGCCTGGAGCTCCGTCTGATCCTATAGGAATACTAAATTGTTGAGTAGTACCACTACAAAATGTAATAGTTACTAATATATTTTGGCCTACAGTTTCTGATGTTATATTTAAAATAGAATCACATCCTGGAGGTAATGAGGCAGTCTGAGAGACTGTTCCGTTACAGTTTTTGCATCCACAGCTCATAATTAACATTTACATTTTGAATGTTGACAAACGTTACACTTGCTAGAGTCTAAGGCTATGATTCTATCCAAAGCGTCTTTTATTCTAGAAGCGTTATACTCATCTGCACATGAAGCAGCTGCTTGTACTGCAAACAGTAAAGCTTCAGCTTCAAGAGCATTATGTTTGTTACTACCGCAACAATCATTTAAGTATTTTAGCCAAAGGTCTTTAACAGTATTTTCAGAGTTACAGGTAATAACTTTGTTAAATACTTGCTCTACATAATGGCCTTGTAAACCTAAGGAGTTATCAGGGTCTCCGTAATTTGATCCATTATTTCTATAAGTACATCTATAGATAAATGAATAAACACCGTCTGGCCTGTTCCAAGGAGCCGTTGCTAGCGGCATATTATCCGTAAAATTATTAACTGCTGGAAAGTAGTTAATAGGTGGACAATAAACCAATTGGTTTATTATTTCTTCTCCCGTAGAGCTGGTGACTATAATTCTAATGTCAGAAAAGGCTGTTAAGATTCTAGGTCTTGGAGTCTCTGAATCGTCAGTAGTCCAGCCAAATGGATTTGCAGGACTGCTTAAAAGAGTTACATCACTAAATGTAATGTTTTGGCAGTCTTGGGAAACACAGGCGTTTAGCTTAGGACTAAGGGCACCATTAAATCCTGAAGGTATAAAACTCATTATTATCCATTATGGAACAGCTGGTATTCTACTACAGTAGAAGCCAAGTCAGCTGTAAGTTTAATATCTAAAGTAGCTGGATCAATAGCCATGAGTATAGAATCTCCTCCTTGGATAAATGCTACTTGCTGTGATCCTTGGGTAAGAATTACTTTATTTGTTCTTGCAGGATCAGTATTGTGGATAAACAGGTAAGCTTCTTCATTACTAAAATCAGCTGCTGAAAAAATAGTAGTGATGGAATTTAAACCATTTACTCTAGTTAATCCAGAAGTCTGAGTAATTCCTGTACCAGCATTATCGGTAAGAGTAAAACTCTTAGTAATAGACAAAGCATCTGAAGTTAAATCAGAGCTTGTTATAGTAATTCTAACTGTAGTTGTTGCCATTATAATAAGTATTAAGCTTCGTAGAAAAGTGCGTACTCTATTGTAGTATTAACTGTAGCAGCTATTACGTTGACGTCTACATCTGTACCTGCTCCATCACCGTCTGTAAGACAGCTAAGTGGAAGAACAGCAAACTGACCTCCATAAATACGCAAAGAGTTCATATAGGTACCTCCGGTATTACCAAACTTAACGTCTACATAGTCTGTAAAGGTTGAGTCTATATTCTTTATATAAAGAACAGCTTTAGCTGCAATAAGGCTAACAGGAGAAGCAGAAATGTCTATAAGAAGTACATCAGAAGTTCCAATAGTCTTACGAGCTACGCCTGTAGACTCGGTAACGCCTGTAGAACCGTCCGTGGTCACTTTAAAATTTGTAGATAAATCTACTAAGTCTGAAGAGATATCACTGGCTACAGTTAGAGTAAATGTAGTTGTTGCCATTAGTTTACGTTTTAAGTTACAAATTTATGGATTTAATCCCAATAAAGGAAGATATAAGAATTGTCTTCTATTTTTTTCTCATCTTTTTGAGAGTCTTTGCTAGATTCTTCTGTTTT
>Ga0208161_1001518_pt1 | contig 12323 bp, 13 predicted proteins | sample CB_VirMetaG_3_FD_184538 | JGI IMG/M metagenome (GOLD analysis project Ga0208161, IMG submission 184538) | Freshwater to marine saline gradient viral communities from Chesapeake Bay - CB_1508_1S Viral MetaG (SPAdes) (version 4) | ecosystem: Environmental > Aquatic > Marine > Coastal | place: USA... | reverse complement strand
GGACTATGCCGCCGCCGAAGATGCTGGCGAGATCGTGGCCGTCGTCCATTCGCATCCGAGCACCCCACCGATCGCCAGTCAGCCTGATCTCGTGGCCTGTGAACGCAGTGGGTTGCCATGGCACATCGTTAACCCCAAGCTCGAAGCATGGGGCAGCTGCGAACCATCGGGTTACAAAGCACCGCTGATTGGCCGCGAATGGAGCTGGGGCGCTACGGATTGCTGGGCGCTGGTGCGTGACTGGTACGCCGAGCACGGCCTGGTACTGCCCGACTGGCAGCGACCGCTAACGCCTGAGCAGTTCGAGGCCGACCCATTGTTTGACCGTTACTGGAAGGACGCAGGCTTCCGCGAACTGGACGAAGACGAAGAGCTAATGCTGGGCGATGCGCTGCTGATGAATCTGCAGGGCCATGGCTTGAACCATGTCGGTGTCTACATCGGCGATCAGATGGTCCTTCATCACGTGCGTTACCGCCTGTCGAGCAGAGATATTCTGGGAGGGTGGCTTTTGAAATGTGTCGGCCGCCGGCTACGCCACGACGGTTTTGTAAGGAGTTGACCCATGCTGCGTAAGATCCGCCTTTATGGCCAACTCGCAAAGTTCATCGGGCAGCGTGTGCTTGAAGCCGATGTGGAGACTGCTGCCGAGGCCGTGCGGTTCCTGGTCACCAACTGGCCGGAGCTGGAACGCCACATGGCGGACCAGTATTACCGCGTGAGCGTGGGCAAATACGACCTTGCGGCGGAAGAACTGCATGACCCAGCCGGCCAGCAGGACATCAAGATCATGCCCGTCGTTGCCGGTGCTGGCAGTGTCGGCAGGATTCTTCTTGGCGTATTGCTTATCGGCCTAGCGTTCATTCCAGGCGTTGGCGCGTCACTTGCCGCTGCCACTTATGGCTCCTTGACAGGTGTGGGCACTGTGCTGCTTGGACTTGGCGCCAGCCTGGTCTTGGGCGGCGTCGCGCAGCTCTTATCGCCTGTACCGCAGGTGAACAAAACCATGGGCAATGATCCCGATGATCCCCGCCGGTCGTTTTCGTTCTCGGGGATTCAACAAACGTCACGACAAGGGATTCCAGTCCCGATTTGCTATGGGGAAATGCTGGTCGGCTCTGTTGTGATTAGCGCTGGCATCGACACTGTGCAGGTTGCCGTCTGATGCCTGAACTCATCGCCGGGGCAATGGGTGGCGGGTGCTTCTTAGGGCACACGCTGGTTCGGACGCCTGATGGACAGCGCCGCCTTGACGAGCTGCAACCCGGCGATCTGGTGCTTAGCTTCGATGATCATGGCCAGTTCCACCCTGCCAAGATCCTCAAGGTTCATGTCCACGAAGGCGAGCGCGTGGTGCGTTACCGCCTCTGGGGTGGTGGAACGCTGGATGCAACCCCTAATCACTGGGTACTGAACCAGTTCAATGCCTTCGTCGAGATCGGCACCCTCGGTCCTGATGACTGCCTGGTTGATGCCAACAACCATCTACGTCCGATCGTTGACCGTGCTGATCTGTGCATCGGCACCGTTTACAACCTGACGGTTGAAGGTCACCACACGTTCATCGCCAACAATGTCCGCGTTCATAACGCTGGCCTAGGTCTCGGTATCGCGGGTGCTGGTGGTGGCGGTGGTGGTGGCGGAGGCAGCGGCAAGGGCGGCGGCGGTGGAGAACAACGCACGCCCATCGAGGAGCGCGACAATCTCGACTCCAGACAATATGCGCAAATCGTTGACCTCATTAGCGAGGGCGAAATCCAAGGTCTGAAGAACGGCTACCAGTCGATCTTCCTAAATAACACCCCACTGCAAAACGCAAACGGCAGCTATAACTTCAAAAACGTCGAAGTACAGACCCGTAATGGTACGCAGAACCAAGCGTACATTCCTGGCACGTCTGACATCGAGGACGAAAAACCCGTAAGCATCACGGTTGAAGCCTCAACGCCTATTACGCGAACGATCTCGGATACAACCACCAATGCGGTGCGGGTCACGATTACCGTGCCGCAACTGCAGCAGATTCAGGATAATGGCGACATCGTTGGCACGTCCGTCAGGCTTCAGATTCAGATTCAATACAACGGCGGTGGTTACTCTGTCGCCATCGACGATACGATCAGCGGTCGTACCGGCGACGCCTACCAGCGGGATTACCTGATCGGCCTCGGCGGTGCCTTCCCGGTGGATGTGCGTGTCGTACGTGTCACGCCTGATAGTACCAGCGCAAAGTTATCGAATGCCTTCAGCTGGACCAGCTACACCGAGATCACATGGGCCAAGCTGCGCTATCCAAACAGCGCTTTAGTCTCGCTGCGCGTTGATGCTGAACAGTTCAACAGCATTCCAAGCCGTTCCTACCTGATCCGTGGGATCAAGGTACAGATCCCCAATAATGCAACCGTTGATCAAAGCAATGGCCGGTTGATTTACAACGGCATCTGGAATGGTACGTTCGGTGCTGCACAATGGTGTAGCGATCCCGCCTGGGTGCTGTGGGATTTGCTGACCAACAAGCGTTATGGGTTCGGAGATCATATCAGCGCCAGCCAGCTGGACAAGTGGGCATTCTTTGCCGCATCGCAGTACGCCTCAGCTCTAGTGCCTGATGGGTTCGGCGGTTACGAACCCCGCTTCTCCTGCAATGTCAACACCCAGACGCAAGAAGAAGCCTACAAGCTAATCAACGATTTGTGCTCTGTGTTCCGGGTGATGCCCTACTGGAGCACGGGCACGCTAACGATCAGCCAGGACAAACCATCCGATCCAGCCTATCTGTTTACGCTGGCGAATGTATCCGAAGAAGGGTTTCGCTATGAATCCAGCAGCTTAAAGAACAGGCCAACGGTCGCGGTTGTTAGTTACTTCGACATCGCCGCCAAGGACAAGGCCTATGAGGTTGTCGAAGACGCAGCCCGCATTGCGAAGTACGGCGTCGTCAAGACCGAGATCGACGCTTTCGCCTGCACCTCACGCGGCCAGGCTAAGCGCCTCGGGGAGTGGCTGATTTACACCGAGTGGGAAGAGTCCGAGACCGTTTCCTTTGTGGCGTCGATTGATGCCGGTGTGCTGGTCCGTCCCGGGCAGATCATCGAGATCAGCGACCCCGTGCGTGCTGGATCGCGGCGTGGTGGGCGAATTAGCAGTGCCACGACCACTACGGTAACAATTGACAGCACTGCAGACATAGAAGGTTTGCCGGGTGGCTACTTGTCAGTTATTAAGCCGGATGGCGCGGTTGAAACACAGCAGATATTTAGTCGTACAGGCAATGTTGTGACACTTGTGGCGCCTCTTTCTGTGGCTCCTAACCCTAACAGTGTCTGGGTATGGCAGACCAGCAACATCCAGACTTCGACGTGGCGGGTGCTGGCAATTCAAGAGCAGGAAGAGTGTAAGTATGCAATTTCTGCATTAGCCTACAACGCCAGTAAGTACGACTACATCGAACTTGATCGCCCGCTGCAGAAGCGTGACATCACCGACCTAAACATCATCCCACCAGCACCGCAGAACCTACGTGCTGAAGAATCGTTGTTTGAGGACAATGGTCGTGCACTGGCGAAGATCGTTTTGAGCTGGCGTTCGGTGCTGGGCGTCAGTCAGTATTCCGTCCGGTGGCGTGTGGATGAAGGGAACTGGTCGCAAACAACGGTGCAACGACCTGACTACGAGATCCGCGACACCGTTGCCGGACGGTACGAAATACAAGTGTTTAGCCTCAATGCGGCGCTGCGCCCTTCAGTCGAGCCTGCACGGCTTGATTTTCGTGCTGTCGGAAAGACAGCACCACCTGGGAATGTACAGAATCTTAGCTTTGAGGCAATTAGCTACAACAGTGGTCGCTTGCGCTGGGATCAATCAACTGATCTAGATGTCAAGGTTGGTGGTCGTATTCATATCAGGCACAGCAGCAAAACAGATGGCACTGGTTCATGGGCTAACAGCATTGATCTGATTCCTGCAAAGTCTGGCGCCTCCACCGAAGCGATCATTCCACTTGTGGAAGGCGAAGTGCTGGTGAAGTTCGAGGATGACGGTGGTCGGCAGAGCGTAAATGAAACCAGTGTGATTATTGACCTGCCTGATGCGTTGGCGCCATTGCCTGTGATCACGCGGCGGGAGGACGGGGATACGCCGCCATTTCAAGGTAATAAGTCGGGCACGATTTATGACGTAGCAGATGATGTGCTGAAGCTGGATGGTGACTTCTCGTTTGACACTATTCCAGATGTTGATGCGATGACCGATTTTGATACGGTCGGGAATACGCTAGCCAGTGGCACATACGAGTTCTTGAATGTGCTTGATCTGGAAGGCGTTTACTCGCTAGATCTGGCCCGCTATTTTGTCACCCGTGGCAACTACCCATCAGACAATATCGACGGCCGGACGGCTTTAATCGACCTATGGAGCGATTTTGATGGGCTGATTCCTGATAAGGTAAACGCCAAGCTGATGGTACGCACCACTGATAAGAACTACAGCGGCACCTATACCCAATCTGGAACAACGGTTACGGTTACAGTGACTGCTCATGGGTACACCGCCGGCCAATCAGTCACTGTAGATTTTATGACGGGTACAGCTGTCGATGGTACGTTCACCATTGCTACGGTCCCTGATGCTAATACGCTTACCTATACCGCTGCAACGAGTCTTACCACTAATGGCATTGTTCGGCTTACGGGTTCTGGTACATGGGGCAGCTATCAGGAATTTGTTAGCGGCACATTCAAGGGCCGTGCTTTTCAATTCAGGGCAGACCTAAGCACCCAAGTCGTTGATCAGAACATCTTCGTTGATGAACTGGGCTACCAGGCGACCTTCCAACGACGAACGGAACATAGCGATAGCGCTGTAGCCAGCGGGGCTGGAGCAAAGGCAATTACGTTTGCCAATGCATTCTGGACAGGCACTACTGCGCTCGGTGGAAGCTCAACTGCTTATTTACCTAGCATTGGCATTACAGCGCATAATATGGGCAGCGGTGATTACTTTGATGTGACAAGCATTAGCAAGACTGGCTTCACGGTAACGTTTAGAAATTCGGCAGGTACAGCCGTGAATCGTAATTTCAACTGGAGTGCGGTGGGCTACGGAAAGGCAGGCTAAGATGAAGAGACAAGATCATTGGTGATCAGTGGCGCAGCACGACTACGTGATCTCGAACGCTAGCGGATCAGCCGTCCGTAGCGATCTTAATAATGCTCTTTCTGCAATTGCAACGCAGAATAGTGGATCATCTGAACCGACCACCACGTACGCCTACATGAAGTGGGCCGATACTACGGCCGGCGTCATGAAGATGAGGAATGGTGCTAATAATGCCTGGATAGCACTTCACCAATTAGATGGCGAATATAGCACCATTCCACTTGAGAATGGAACAGCTGGTGCACCGTCGCTTTATTTCAAAGATAGCGGTATAGATACAGGAGTTTATAGCCCTGGTACGGATCAGGTCGGCATTGCAACTGCTGGGGTACAGCGCGTCAACTTCAACGGTGCCACCGAAGTGGTATTCAACGATGGCGGAGCTGATGTTGACTTCCGCGTAGAAGGTGACACCAACCCAGACCTGTTCAAGATTGATGCCGGATTGGATCAGGTGCAAGTTGCCAACCTCAACGGTGGCCCACTCGCGGGCACCCGCAACCGCATCATTAACGGGGGCATGGATGTCGCTCAAAGAAGTGGTGGAGCGGCTGTTGCTTTTACGGCAGGAGCTGCTCTTGGTTACCCTATTGACCGCTGGTATGGCTACTGCACCGGAGCCAATGTTACTGGGCAACAAATCCCAGGATCTATTCTGTCTCCAGGCGCACTTAGCTACTCCTCTGCTTATAGAATTACCGGCGCTTCAGGCTGCACATCTATTGGTCTCGGCCAACGCATTGAATCCCTAAACTCTTACGATTTAGCTGGCACCACAGCAACGCTGAGCGTCAGCCTGGCGAATAGTCTCCTCACTACTGTTACTTGGACGGCTTACTACGCCAACACCCTCGACAGTTTCGGCACCCTTGCCAGTCCGACGCGGACCCAGATCGCTACGGGCACCTTCACAGTCAACAGCACCGTCACCCGCTATTCCACCAACATCAGCGTCCCTGCTGCTGCATCAACCGGCATCGAAATTGTTTTTACAGTCGGGGCTCAAACCTCCGGCACATGGACGATTACCAATGTCCAACTCGAAGCCGGCACCGTCGCCACCCCGTTTGAGCGCAGGAGCTACGGGCAGGAGCTGGCGTTGTGTCAGAGGTATTACTTAGAGGCAGCGGCCCACGCGCAAGGGCCAGTGCCAGGTGCTATGACTACGCCAATATATTTTCCTGTTTCAATGAGAGCTACGCCAACGCGAACCAATGTAAGCGCGGGAAGCAGCAATGGCGTAGACAGTACTATTATTACTGTGTTTGATAATTCATCAGCTCGTTGTCAAATTAGCATTACCCTTAATGGGGGTTTTGTTGTTAACAGAGTTGACGCTTACTCCGCCGAACTGTAATCAGCCATGTATCAACTAACCACCAGCACCAGCATCGTCCGCCTCTCTGATGGGGCAACAATCCCCAATGATCCCAGCAATCGGGACTACCGCGAGTACCTGGACTGGCTCGAAGCCGGCAACACGCCCGAGCCCGCACCTGCGCCACCGCCGCCACCCCCCAGCTACACCGCCTTCTGGGATGCACTAATCGCCAGCACCGTTTACGGCTCCATTCGCTCGCAGTCGATGACCAGCCTGCCCATGAACACGCTGGCCACGGAGTTCATCGCGCTCATCGGTGATGCCAAAGCCGGTCGCCCCAACGAAGCCGCCATCCAGGCCAGCATGAGTGCTGTATTCGCCACCGGAACCTTCACCGAGGACGACGCCGAGGAGTTCACCGCTGCCCTCGCCGCTGGACGGCTTGACGAGATCTACAGCCTGACCGCGCTTGAAGCCCCGTGAACCGCTGGGTGCACCTCACAACAGGTGTCGGCGCAGTAGTGGCCGCCATCATCGGCACCACTATCACGATCGATAACCGCTACGCCAAGTCACAGGAAGTGCAGCAGCAATTCTGTGCCGCCCGTAAGCAACAGCTCAGGGATCGCATCTTCGAGCTTGACCTAAAGCCCACGCCAACCGCAGCCGATAAGGCACTACGCGAATACCTCCAGCAACAGTTGCGTGATGGCTGCTAAGCCGCCACGCATCATCTAACCCGCCTCCAACTCATGGCCGTTCGCGCTAAAACCGGCGTTGCCCGCATCGACCACCAGCCCGGCAAACCCAAGCGCACGCGGCAAGGTAAGTCGCTGCGCACCAAGCTCTCGGCAACCAGCCGCAACGGCCCTGGTAAACGCTATCGAGGGCAGGGCAGATAGAATCCAGCCATGGCGATCAGTCCCGGCCGATACGATCCAAATGTCCAGCGACGTGCGGACTACAGCATCACTCTGCAATTCAAAGACAGCAATAACGTCGCAATCAACTTAACGAGCTGGACCGTAGCCGCTCAAGTATGGAACCAGGCACGCATTATAAAATACGCTGACTTTGCCGTAACATACACAAATCGCATTGCCGGCACCGTAGAGATTGCACTTACCGACGAACAAACTGCCACCCTCCCAAACCAAGCCTGGTACGACGTACTCCTTACAAATCCCGCAGGCCTTAAAGAATACTACTTAGAGGGTATAATGTATGTCAGCGAGGGATACACCGCATGACATCCGTAAACGTTACTGAAGGCGACGCAACCGTCGTAACAATCGTAACAGCTGGTCCGCAAGGCCCCTCCGGTACCAGCAACATCAACGTACTTAACGACTTAGCCGATGTCGATACAACATCAAAAGTAGATAAGAGCGTTCTTTATTACGACGCATCTACCAACTTATTCAAAGCGGATGCTATTTGGACTACAAGCGAACTAACCGACGGCGGGAACTTCTGAGACTCCTGCCAAGGTGCGCTGCCTAGATCTGCATTGAGGCGTCTTCGCTAAGATTCCGGTAATGCCCCGGTCGTCATGAGCAACAACATCCGTATCAAACGGCGTGCCAGTGGTAATGCTGGAGCGCCCAGTAGCCTTCTGAATGCTGAGTTGGCCTTTAACGAGGTTGACGATACCCTGTATTACGGCAAAGGCTTATCGGGCGGATTAGCTGCAACCGTCGAAGCCATCGCAGGTAAAGGTGCGTTCGTCAATCTGACCGGAACGCAAACCATTAGCGGCACAAAAACCTTCACCGGTACGCTCAACCTCGGCTCTGCCACACTCAGCGGCAACGCCACGTTCAGCAATAACCTGACAATTTCAGGCGACCTTACCGTTAACGGTACAACCACCACCATTAACTCGACTACCGTAACCACAGATGATAAGAATATCGTCTTAGCTGATACTGCCACACCTTCTGACGCTACGAGTGACGGTGGCGGCATCACCCTTCGCGGAACCACCGACAAACTGTTCCGCTGGCTAGATGCCACAGATGCGTGGACAAGCTCGGAGCACATGGATCTTGCCTCTGGCAAGGCCTACTACATCCACGGCAACCAAGTGCTCAACGGCACCACGCTAGGCAGCGGTGTGACCGCGAGTTCGCTCACCAGCGTCGGCACGCTGACCAGTGGCGCTCTCGGTAGCGGCTTTACCACGGTGGGCGTGGCCCAGGGTGGAACGGGCCAGACCACCTACACCGATGGTCAGCTGCTGATCGGCAACTCCACGGGCAACACGCTCACCAAAGCCACGCTGACCGCCGGCACCGGCATCAGCATCAGCAACGGATCGGGCTCCATCACGATCTCCAGCAGCGGTGCCAACTTCACGGCTGGCGACGGCCTCGATCTGGTTGGCAGTGAGCTGAGCCTGGACCTCAAAGCCAATGGCGGCTTGGTGATTGAGACCACCGAGCTGGCTCTGGACCTTGGCGCGAGTGCGATCACTGGCACACTCGCTATTGCGGATGGTGGAACGGGCGCGACGGATGCCGGCACGGCTCGCACCAACCTTGGCTTGGCCGTCGGCACCAACGTGCAGGCCTACGACGCCGACCTTGACACGCTCAGCGGAATGCAGGCTGGCGCCGCTACGGCCCTGGCCCTGCTGACCTCGACCGAGATCGCCATTCTCGACGGGGCACTGGTCACTACCGCCGAGCTGAACATCATCGATGGCACCACCACTGCCACAGCCACCACCCTGCAGGCAACCGACAGGATGGTGATTAACGATGCCGGCACGATGGTGCAGGTGGCCCTAAGCGACTTGGTGACATTCTTCGAGGATGGCACGACATCCGGCTTTGATATTGACGGCGGCACGTTCTAAGCAGCGCCGCTAATTGCCCGCTACATAGCACTCTGAGGCAGCCACATGGCAAACACAATCAAACTCCGTCGTAGCTCCGTTCAAGGCACGGTGCCAACCACCAGCCAGCTGGCGCTGGGTGAGTTAGGCATCAACACTTATGACGGCAAGCTCTTTCTCAAGAAGAGCACCTCCGGCGCTGAGACTGGAGCTGGTACATCAATTGTTGATGTCATCACCCCACTCAGCTCGACCACGCCTGCAGCGCTAGGTAGTGCTGCTGTTGGTAGTGGAACGACCGCTGCTCGCGCTGATCACGTCCATGCGATGCCGAGTGCGGCGGATGTTTCGGCGTTGCCGCTTACCTTCACCGCCAACACGATCAGCTACAGCGCCACCGTCGATCTGGACATGGCGTCTCGAAACGGCGGCTACTTCACGATCAATCTCACCGGCAACCTGACGTTCACCACCTCGAACCGTGCTGCAGGCCGGACGGTCACGCTGCGTTTGATCTGTGATGCGACGCAGCGCACGCTGACGGTGCCAGCCGGCTGGGTTTTTGTCGGCACCAAACCGGCCAACATCGCGGCATCGAAAACCGCCATCCTCAGCCTGTCGTTCTTCGGCACTGCTGACAGTGATTGCGTCGCAGCCTATGGGGTGCAGGCATGAGCCGGCTAACCCTCCGCGATCCAGCATTCCTAGCCGCCACTGCCCCAGCTGCCGGCGGTGGCGGCATCGTGACCAGCGGGCTCATTGTGCATCTCGATGCAGGTAACTCGGCTTCTTATTCAGGCAGCGGCACCACCTGGACCGACCTTAGTGGCAATGGAAACAATGCAACGCTTATCGGATCGCCGTCCTTCACGGCATCTCCGGGATTCTTTGACATTACAAGTGATAGCACTTATGTGAGGCTTAACAAGTACAGCCACGGAACTAATCCTTTCACCTATTCACTGTGGGTGAACTTCGATACCAACAAAACTTGGAATACGTTGGTTGAAAACGGCAACTGGTCTGATTCTTTTTTGTTTCGAGCGCAATTTGGGCTTCAACTAGCAGTCTATGCTAAAGGCACTGAAATAGGGAACCGCTCCTGGACGCCAAGTACCGGCACCTGGTACAACGTTGCGTACACCAGATCAGGATCAACTAACACCTTGTATATCAATGGATCCCAGCTCGGGGCTACATTTACGGATCAGACCAATATGACTTTTGCTGATCAATACATGTTTCTAATGAGGTCTCAACACACAGGCGACCAGTACGTGGATGGCAAGTTTGCGCAGTTTGCAATATACAGCAGTGCGTTATCCGCTTCGCAAGTCACACAGAACTTCGACGCCCTCAAAACTCGTTACGGCTACTGATCACCATGACCCAACTGCTCCGCCTCCTGCCATCTGGTCCGCTCTGGCCCTATTCCGTTTCTCAGTTTCGGCGCGATGAGCCGTGGCTGAGTATCAGCGATGCCCCGCACGACGGGGAACTAGCCAGCTATGGCGAGCTGGATCCGCCGATCCTGGTGCGACGTGTTATCCCTGTCGATCCACCCGAGTTCGACCCCACGACCCACTACGTCGAGGAGGTAGCGCCGACCGAGATTGATGGCGTGTGGCTGCAAACCTGGCAAGTGCAGCCCCTGCCGCCAGTGCTGCCACAACCTGACTATCGAGGGTTCTACGACGCCCTACTCGTGAGCGGCACTTACAGCGCAGCTCTCCAACAGGTCATGTCAGCACCTACGCCCGGCCCGGCGGCTGCGCTCGCTGTGCTCATCTCCGCTCTCCAAGATGCACTCAACGGTCGGCCCAATCCTCCGGCCTTGCAGTCCGCGATCTGGTTGCTGCTCGGCCAGCTAGCGCTTCCCCCCGAGGCCGCCGCCGAACTGCAGGGCCTGCTCGATGCCGCGAACTTGGCGGAGCTTTACAGCCTCACGCCACCGGCCTAATCCCGCTGCCGCCAGTCTTCGCGCTCATCCCGTGGTGCGTTCGACTAATTATGGCGACTTAGCCCACAGGCATAATTGCCTAAAAGCACCAGTCTGGCTGGCTAGACTGCGATGGATGCTGCCCACCCATGGTCGAAATCCTGGCTGCCGTTGCCGGCGCATCTATTTCAGTTGCCGCAATGGGCGCCATGGGATTCACCCGCCGTAGCGATGAAGCGAGAGACGCTGTAATACGTTTGACCGAAGCAGTCGAACACATTGCAACACAACTAAGCGTGCTGCACGAAGACATTAAAATTGATCGCAAGGAAACCTATACACGTATCGGATCTGTTGAGCAGCGTGTGTCTCGACTCGAAGGAAAGAGTCGCGCATAGGCCCTACACTGATACTGGACCCGCCCTCGTCCCATGGACTTCGCCAGCATCATCAGTCACCCCGCATTCTGGGTAATTGTCGCGGCCGCTTCAGAATTGATTGCACTCAGCCCGCTAAAGAGCAACTCAATCGTACAGCTACTTATGCAGGCAATCTTCTCGCTTAAGCCCGGAAAAAAGTAAGTGTTGGCGGTAACGCCGCCATAATGGTCCCGATCCTTGGCAAAAAGGACTTAGCACAGCAGTACAAAAACGAAGCACTCTTGGAAGTGCGTCTTGACGCTGCGATCGAGGACTGGCACGAAACCCAACCCCCGGCCACACCAATGCCGGTTGTCATCGAAGAGCCTGTTAACCCCGACTTACAGACTGGCGACAGCGCTCTACTAGGCGGCGCCATCAGTATCCACGCACCATGGGAACGTGACTAAGCACCCTGTTCGCCTGCTCGATCTATTCAAGTATTACAAGGGCGCTCCACACCAGATGGCCGCCATCAGCGAGCTGGAAGCAGCCATCAACAAAGCCGATCCGGAGTCCCTTAGCCGCGAAACAGCCTGGTTCCGCACTTGGTCCCAAGCCGGTAAGACGCCAGCACCGACGTGGATGGAACCTGCCAAGCGGATCATCAAGGAGTTCGAGGGTTGCCGCCTGATCGCCTACAAATGT
>Ga0208161_1001517_pt1 | contig 12330 bp, 22 predicted proteins | sample CB_VirMetaG_3_FD_184538 | JGI IMG/M metagenome (GOLD analysis project Ga0208161, IMG submission 184538) | Freshwater to marine saline gradient viral communities from Chesapeake Bay - CB_1508_1S Viral MetaG (SPAdes) (version 4) | ecosystem: Environmental > Aquatic > Marine > Coastal | place: USA... | reverse complement strand
AATGAAACCTTCCAAAGCGGCTTGGGTTCCGCCACCGAAATCCCCATCTACCCCGTCCTTGCGAGGTCCACTGCTGCCTTTTAGAAGACCAGCCCGCTTGAGTAGATTCTGTAGAAGTCCATTTACACGTTTGTTGCCTCCTCCTTTCTTAAGAGGCGCAGCCTTGATTAGTTCATCTGTAGCAGGAGTTGAGGTTGCAATTGCAGTCGTAGCCTTTGCTGTTGAACCTGATATTTGTTTCATAGCCGCATTCATATCGAATTGCTCTAACGCTTGTTGCCATAATTCCTGGTTTCGTTGCCAATTCTCTAAGTCTTGATTATTCCACATATTAAAAATAATTACTTTGGTTTATTTATTATTAAAGCTATAATATCTCTAGCCATTTTGAGGCTCGCCTAGCTACGTCTAAGAGACCTAACTCTTGTAGCTGTTGCCATTTAGGGTTCTTGGCCACTCTTCTGCGAACAGCTTCGTCCTCATCTCTACTTAACCGGTCTAAGGTTTCTACCAGAGTATTGGGACTCCCGGCTACTATCCAGCGAACCCGATCATTCCTATCCCAACTTAACCGGTTTAAGATCCCTGTTGGAGTATTAGGGTTATCGGCTACTTCCCAGCGAATCGCCCAGTGCTCATCCCTACTTAACCGGTCTAATGTTTCCGGATCCCGGCTCTTCCGAGCTAACTCTTTACGTTTTATTAATGTCATAATATCCCCAACCATTTTGAGGCTAATCTAGCCACGTCTAAGCGTGCTGATTTATTTACTGCCTGCCATTTAGGGTTCCCCTCTAATTCTTCCAAAACTTCCCAGTCCCCATCCCTATTTAGCCGGTCTAGTAGATAGGCTGGGGTATTCCGGTTGCCGGCTACTCCCCCACGAACCCAATACTCCTTATCTCTACTTAGCCGGTCTAGGATTTCTGGGTCCCGGCTCTTCCTAGCTAATTCTTTAAGTTCTTCTTTTGTCATTACATAATTATTTATCTCTCCCCATTACGGAATAAATGAGAGTCCTGAGCCGTGTTTTGCTCAGCGCACCCCCTAATAAAGCTAATTAAAATACTCTTTCTGCTACAGTCTAAAGAATGATTGCTACTAATACCCGATAGAGAAAATAAAATAAAAAGAAATAACCTCTATTAGATAACTTACTAGCTTAAGCAGGCTCAAGCATTACTACATTCCAGAGGAATGATTACTACAGAGTAAATCTAAACCCTAAATTAACCTGGACCCAAGATACTGGTAGATATAAATTAATAACCAGAACCGGACCTCTTAGGGACCACAAACCTACCCGATACCCCCTTAAAAGCAATCCACTAGTGTTACACAAATTGGGGTCCCTGTGCACTATCAATCCCCACTGAGGCCCACCACCCCCTTGGGCCACACTGGAGGAGACTTCCCCGACTCGTAAACTGTAGAACTTCCACTGAACAATAGTATCCATACCTAACTATTCATACCTAAGTGGATATGTTTAGATGGATTTGGATATATAAATCAAAGGTTACTACGGAGTGGATACCCCCAGGAGGTTACTCTACAGGTTTACTACGGAGTGGATTCTAATAGACTAGCCTCCTGGGAGTATCCACTACGGAGTGGAACCCGGCTCTCTCGGGCCCGGGCTCCAGGCGAACCTTGAAAAAAACACAGAGGCATGACAAAGAAACAAGCATTAGAAACTATAGGCTGCCATAGCAGTACCCTTAAGAGATATGTAGATAAGGGACATGTTAGGGTTACTAAATTACCTAATGGCAGATATAACTATTATGAAGATGATGTATATAAAATGGTAGGCAAGAGGTTGAACCGCGAGCATTGGACTGTGTTGTATAGTAGGGTCGATACCCGGAGCCAGAAGAACCAGGACAGGATGCAACAACAACAAAAACTGGCCTATGAATGGAGCGCCAAGAGGGGCTTGCATTTTGATAGAGTATACGAAGATTGGCGCCCGGCTTCAGACTACAACAGGCCTGCCTTGCTACAGTTAATAGAAGATATACTTAAGAAACGGGTCGACAATGTAGTAATAGAGACTCGCTGTAGACTTAGTAGGTTTGCCTTTGGTATCTTTGAGATGCTGTTCAGGTATCACGGTGTGGCCCTGATAGTGATCAATAACTGGATTACAGATCCACATTATCAAGAGGAACAATCAGCCGATCTAGCTAGGGTTATGAAGCAAGCTGGGTTGGAGCGCCTAGTAGGAGATATGTCCCAAGTTCCAGCTGAACCCGTTAGACATATTAAGTAACCGGACATGGAGGTAACGGTACCCCTATGTCTGGGTTTACCTCCATGTCTGGTACCCGGCGAGCCGGGTGTTCTAACCCCCAAGAACCCGGACTAGCCGGGCTCTCAAAGATAACATTAAAACAAATTACTAGATAGATTGCAAGTCTGCATACTGGAGATCTAGTCCAGTAGTCATTGCTTTGTTAAATAACCTACCACCTTGAGATTTAAGTCCTTCTCGATCGCTGATATTGAACTCTGATTTATTACTACCCAAGAAAGTTAGGTTATTGATTACATTCCAAACTGACATGCCAGTTCTGATATTTGACTTTTGACGGTCATTCATTTCATAAATATCTAATCCATTTCTACGGATTCTGTCAACTGTCATGCCATAGGCTGGAAAATAACTGCTTACCAATTTTTTGTAGTCTTTGGCATTCTCGTTGTCAGGCAGCTCATTCATAATCAAAGCGATTGCTGACTCCAACTCTCCAAAGCTTGCCTTAGTGTTTTGAGTTCGGAGTAGAGTTTCTTTAAACCCAGTTGGGATAAAACCCTGAGCATTTAGGCTCTTGACATTATTCATAAACTGCTCGATATTTCCAGGTTTCAAGCTGCGTAGATTGAAATTCTCAGATACATTACCTACGTTACGAGCAATTGTACCCTTACCCATGTTAACTCTCATTCCATTGGTACATACCAAACGGTGGTTGTAGAGCTCAATACCAGTTGTAGTTGGAGTAGTATTAATAGTAAACCCAAATTTAAACTCTTCGTCTGGCCCTGCGTCTGGAAATGCAATTGCATTATCATTCACAAAGTTAAACTGGGTTACTCCACCTAGACTACTAGCTGACTCTAGACTAATCAAAGGATTATCATTTAAGATATTATCAGTAATATCACAAATAGTCTCCATTGACAGGCGACCATTACCTCCACCCTTAACAATATTATAAACTGTACGGGTTTCAGGATCTGCCACCAGTTGATACTCCTCTTGGGACTTGCTGGTTCTTACTGTTTTATACTCCTTAATTGCCTTGATCAACATTGCATACAAGGCCTCATCGTCATTCTTCATGAAACTGGTTGCCAATGCACTGTTTACATTAACTGTCTTGGCCAACTTGCTCCAAAAGCCTCGGTTCACTGACACTACATGGCCCTGTACCTTTAAGTAGTCCCCTTTGATTCCATCGGGTGTTATGTCCAATTGGCTCAGGGTTACTGTTTTGGTTACTGCATCTCGCCTAACCAATTCTTTTCTAAGTTCTGTAAATTCTGTACTTGAAATCATCTTTATTTGTTTTTAATATTATACTAATTTAAATTCAAAAGTTTCTTCTCCTTTACTCTACTGTTACCTCGTTGGGTACAATTATTTCAAACTCTGGTTCACTGCCCCCTTGGGGCTCCACCTCCTCGTCTGGCTCAGAGTCCACTACGGAGTCGTTACTAGGTCTGCGACTAGAACCAATTCCAAGAAACAGTTGGTTGAATGTTTCCTCAGCCTGCTGCTTGCGCTCCAGTTCAGTAGACTCAATCTGCTTGGCAATTTGGGTTCCTTCAAAGCGGGCTTTATCATAATTGATCTTGCCATTTTCAAGAGTATAGTAGAGTGGCTTGTTGATATTACTTCCACCTCTACGGTTCTTTGAAAACTCTAGGTAGCGGGCTCCTTCAGAATCAAAGCGGAATTCTAACATGCCAGTGGTTGCGTGCTTGAGATAGGTGCTACCAACATAGGTACCTCCTTTGGTTAGGTGCTGAATGGCCAAGACTGCAATACCCATTTTATCAGCTGCGTCAATCATGACATTAGTTAACCAAGTCTCGGCATAGGTGGCTTTCCAACCCAGTACATCTTTGAATTTTACCACCATGTCTTGAAAGCTGTCTAGTAGCACCACATCATAATCTCCATTGAATGCTACTTGCTCAATAACCTGGTCCATGTTACCCGTCTTGATATAATCCATCATTAACAGGGTTGGAATATCTCCAATGATTGGAGTCTTTTGCTTGTAGAAATAGATATCATTACGGGTCATCTCTGAGCTTACATACAAGATATTAGCATCTGGATTAGCCTGCTTGATATTAGCCAATACATCCAACATTACTGTAGACTTACCAACTCCTGATTCTCCTACTACAATATTAACAGTACCCGTGTAGAGACCACCTCCTTCTTCGTGATCACTAAGTAGAGCATCAATAAAAGTACCCGTTCTCAGCAATTGAAAATTAGGAAAGTCTAGCTGGTTGATCTCCACTACGGAGTCAACTACCTTCTCCAGTTTTTCCTGATTGGTTTGCTCTTCAACCTGAACTGACTCGCCCTTGATATCTTTCATAATACCATTTAGCATACCATAACTGATATTCATGTCAGTTACCTCCCGCTTTAGCTTTTCCCATAAGTCAGTCATTTTACTGTTTACAGGGTAGCGGTCAAAATTCTGGTTATACCATTCACGTATAGCCTGCTCTTTTTTTCCTCCTTTGATTTCAATCATCTTTATTTGTTTTTAAATGTTACTTAAATATAATACTAAAGTTTTTCTAAAGTAGAAACTATTGCGATAGTTCTTGTAGTCTAGAGTGCTCAGCCTGGGTTAGATTGTCTAGCCCTCCTCGCTCCTTGATTAGATCTAGCATATCGTCTAGAGTAAACTCGGCCAAGTCCCTAGCGGGTTCCACCAGGTCTAGGTTTCGTTCAAAGCATTCTCCCCATTCATTACACTCAGCCATGTCCTGGCTCCATGCAAAATTATCTGGGCTGATCTCATGTACAATAACTGGATAGATACTACCTTGTTGTTTGCCAGTATCATTACTCATACCAACACTCATCTTTTGAAATTCGTCAGCTATTTGCTGAGCAGTAAGATTGGATTTAATAATAGACATTACGCCTGACATCGCGGTTGGACTAGCACCGGGGAACGGACCACCCTCGGGCCTACTGTTCGCAGCAATCCTAAACACCAACCGGGTTTCTTCTTGGGTTGGGTGTGGAATCCCAAACCTCATAATTAGGAATGTTTTCATGATAATTTGTTTTTGTTATATAGCTAATATACTAAAGTTTTCTGAAATAAAAAAATTTTAAGTAAGATATTTTTACAGTTTTTTACCTCCATAATTCTTTGCTGGCATTGAGACATAGGGGTAACCCTGGCTCTTACCTTTATGATTCCCCACCGGTGCTAAGACACGGAGGTAACCCTTGGGCCATGGCAAAAAAAGAGCCCAGTCTAAACCGGGCTCCAAAAACAAATTATCTATTGGATCAACAAGAATCCAGATATATTATACTAAATTTAATTAACTAGAGTCTCGCTTATAGATGTCTAGTTACTTGTACAGGTAAACGTTTCTTCATAACCTTGACCCAATTAGAGTAACCTATTGAATTTACCTTCACGCTCTTGCGCTTGCCATGCTTTAAAAACTTAGAGAGAGTTATACTGCTACTTTTTTCCAAGCACTTCTGAGCTGTGACCCCGTCCATTTGCCAGGCTCCCACTACATCAATTGGCCACTTTTCAGTGGCATCACAACAAACTAGATAAACAGGCATGTCCTCTTCATGGTAACTCCCCTTTCTAAAACTAGCTTTCATATAACTCTCTAAGGGGGTTCTGTCACCTACATAAATATTGTTTTGAGTATTTAAGTAAACCTGTTTGGTATTTAAGTAACTGGTCTTAAGCTCTACCTTTGTGAGTCGACCGCGTTTCATCTTTACCGAATCTTTTTCTTGCAGGTCACTTAAAACAAGAGTGCCGCAAACGGCTGCGGCAAAAATATCATGGTATAGTTTACCATAATTTATAGAACTTAACTCTTTGGGTTTTTTGTCGAATAAGTAATACATACTAGGAGAAAACTCATTCCGTTCTGCTTGCTTATTAAATAGGGTGGCATTGTATTGTACCCTGCTGTCAAACTCTTGTTGGGTCATCTGGAGTATTATACCCCCTCCTAGTCATATGGTTCTCTCCGATAATGTAGACAGGTTTTAATCTGTTCAATACTAGATTCAATGTTTGCTACCTCTTCTAATATCCATTGGGCATCCCATATGTCCTGTGCAATGTGCCAGGTTTCATTATTCATCTCTAATTCGATTACCCTATCATGCCAATTATCAAACTCTTTTCTATCTGGAACATTGTGATCCCGGCGTAGGTTACTTAAATAACTATTAAGGAATGTTCTTAAGCACTCAACGTTTCTAGATGTTTTATTTTCTTCTAGATAAGTCAACACTGTTTGATCCAGTTTAATGTCTGGTTGTTTCATTGCACCGTGTCTTTTAAAGATTCTTCAACTGCCAGCTTAAAATCTTGATACCCTTGAGATTCTTTAACCTGACCTGGTATTTTTCCAATTGCTTTGATACCCAAACCTACACCTTTGCCAACTTGTTCAAAATGATTTACTTCGTCTAGCTTGCCTTGCTGGTCAATCGTAAAATAATTGAATGCGATAATTGCTACAATCAAAGTCGCAGCTGCTCCAACTAAGAATCTAATAATTGCTTTCATGATTATTGATTGTTTGGATCCATAATAGAATCAAAGTATGCATTGTATGTATTAACCTGCTCCACATGCTCCTTTGTAAGGTTTCGGTCAGATGTAATTATACAAAGTGTACTGTCTTCGTTGTAGTGTAAACGACCTTCATTCCAAGCGGCTCTTTCAAATGGACCCCACTCATATGGAAGATCCGGAGGTAGATGACTTGGACGAGACTTATCGATTGTTTCTTCACAAGAAATTAGTGTTAAAACCACTACTGCTAATATACTTACTACGTTTTTCATAATACTAATATACTAATTTTTTGTTAAACTAAAAAATATTCTTAATACTTTTTTACCTTCGCGATTACAATTCTAACCTCCTCTAGATTCTCCTTACTTGAAATATAAACCACACCCTTTTCTCTTAGAGTGTCTGCTGTTTTACGATAAGTGCAATCAGGTTCCACCAAGCCCGTTAACCAGATTCCAATTTGATAAGCCTGTTTAACGGTGTTACATACCACTGTATTATCCCAAAAGGGATTTACTACGGAGTAACCCTCCTGCTCCTCTGGCTGGGCCTCAACCTTAGCCATTACTAAATATTCAATCTTCTTTGATTTCATCCATCCATGTTTTGATCTCTGCGCACTTTTCAAACTCTTGCCTCTCTGGAGATTCAAAGTATTGTATCATTTGAGTTAAAGCTCCAAGCACGTCACCAGCCTCCTGATTCTCTAATAGATCGCCTTTATTATTAGCAATTAGTCTAAATACGGTTTCCATAAATAGATCGGGATCGCTCTCTTTTAGAAGGGTTAGAGCCTCTATAAAATATTTATTATTAAACAGATTGCTCACCTTGCGCTTTTACATTTCTCTAGATAGATTGGTAAGATGGAGTTCCAGTTTGATTCATAATACCCAGGCTCTTCTACAATATGAGATGACATTATCAGGCCCGTACCTTTATGATGTAAGTCAAACAGGTAGTGTCCAATTTCATGGTAGACGAGTGCCTTTAAGTAGGCATGGCTATACTCACGGTTTAGAATCCAAATTGCTCGGTTCCCGGTATCTGATTTACCTACTTGATTAGGATCAATCTGGTCTAGCGGGCCTTCTGGTATCTGGTCAACTATTGTTATTTGATCTAAGTAACGAATCATCTCATCTCCATTGATTCCAATACTCCTCATGTCATTTTTCCAATCCTCTACAATAGCCTCTACCCGTGTATCATTGATCACTGGATCCACTTGGTTTTGACCCCAGGACCACATGATATAACCAATCATGGTTCCAAGTAATAGTATATTAACTACATATTTCATATCTTTATAGTACTAATTTATTCCCAATTAAAGAACCTGTTTCCTAACTCTTCAATTAAGAGAACGTTGGATTCAGTTGCTATTTGATGTATCTTACCTTCCTCATCTAGCTCTCCAGATTCTTCAAGCTTAATGAGGAATCTAATGTCTGCGGTCAAGCTCTTTTTTCGCTCAGTTAGGTATTCCTCTAATTCTTCAAGTTTTTGTTTATGGCTTATCATCCTTCATTCTTTTCAGGTTGCTCTGTCTCGTGATTACACTTGTTACAACCGAAGCAACCTTGTAGCACATTAATGCTATTGCACGATTCTTTAGCAGACCGTTGTAGAACATGGTCAATCCAAGTTCAACTCAAATTTTCCTTTCACAACTTTGCATTTCACCGTGAACTCATCGCCATCTTTGATTTCAGACCACGATTTTACAACATCAGCTAAATCAACAGAATTAACTTGTTGTTCCACATGATCGCAAAACTCCTTTAGTTCTCTGCCTGTAAATCGGATATGAGTTAGTTGTTCAACCTTGTCAATTGGTTCACCGTCAAATGCTTTCATTATTTTACAAAATTCTTGATCTGTCATCTCTCTTTAATTAGTGTGCTATGCCGCACAATTACAAATTCTCTTTAATCCAAATTGCAGTATCAGCAGGATCAGGGTGACCATGTTTTTCATATAAACAATAAGCAAAATCTTTGATTATCTTAAGAACTTCTTCTCTCGTCCAACTATCCTTAATAGGATGAATGATGATTTCGTTGTTTGAGTTTACTCTAGGTTTACGGATAGACTTAAATGCATGTGTTTCAAAACCGTGTTTGAAATTACCATCGTGAAACAAACCATACTCCACATCAACCTCATCAATTCCACCTACTTTACAATACTCTTCGATGAATTCTTTTGAAGGTTTAGAAACACCCCCTACACTGACCATATTGTCTTCAGGGTTAATAGGACAGGCTTTCAATCGAGTGCTATGCAGCTTAGTGTCAGTTGTTGCGATGATCTTTCTTAGGTTACGATTAAGTGTGTGTCCTTCGGATGGAAGATACTGTTGTGGTTCACTGCCCACTTGTCCTAATTCTCCGTCTTTCATTCCGTCCCAAAAGAATAAGCACCAATCATCTTCTTTTATCTCATCATCTGTTGTGATATAGAGGTGTTGTCTTTCTGTCTTTGTCCTATTTGATGAACCAGAGGCATTATCAAGATAGTGCAATCCATAGGAATAACAACTACTTGACTCTTTATCAAAAGTAATATGACTTTCTTTATCTGTAGGTAACAGATGTACTTTTGCTCGTTTTTTCATTCTGATCTATTTTGGTTTGACCCTGACAGTTTAACCAAGGGGCGTCAGCTTGTATTAAAAGAGGCAGGGTTCTTTTTTCAAGCTACGTAGTTCCAGGCGCCATTGCGTAACTCCCTGCCTCTAAGAATTTATTTCAACACTCTAGCTGAGAATCTGCTACCATATATAACTCCTTTTGGAACTTCAGGACACGTCCAACGACCTCTATCATTCTTAATACAGTACTGTTCCAGTAATCCTTTTTGAAAAGTTGTTCCACACAGTGCATCACAATAATATCCTCTATCAGAGGTACTTGAATCATACTCTGAATAGGGACGATTTATCTTCAAGATAAACTTTTGAATCTCTGTGAAACGTCTGCCTTTGTCGCCTGCTTTGTTAATGAAGCGTAATACTTTTTCTCCTTTTCTGATTTTCTTTGCCATCTTATTTTGTTTTTAAAGTTATAAAGTAAATATACTAAATTCTTGCGAATAATAAAAATTTATTTTACCTCCTTGATTAAGCATTAATATTCATGTAATCTTCAACCGTACAAGGTTGGTTATCTCGGCCCCATGATTTTACAAGCCATTGACCCTCTTGAGTAAACATGTAACCATACTCTTCAATGTCTCCGTTAAAGAAATCTGGAACTGAAGAGTGAGATTTTTTCCCTATCCCTGTTTCACCCCTGTCTCTGCCATACGCCACAACTACGCCATCAACTGGGTCATTAAAGGTATGTCCAGTATCAGGCGCTGCCTCTACGTTTGGAGCCAGATAACTAATATCTCCTAAGTCGATTAGAGCTTGAACCTTTTCATGGTCCGTATAATTTTCTACTAGGATTCTCCCATTATTTTCAGGATACCCATCCCAATGGCAGTAAATAGATTCTACTGTGCCGTTCTCTTTTTCAATTGCAATTCTTGATCGTGTTGCCATAATAATTTGTTTTTGTTTCTATTGCTAATATACTAAAGTTTCTTGAGATAAAAAAATTTCTACTGTAAATTTTTCAACATTTTTTGCCAGTGATTAAGCATTGCCTCCTCCTCTGGTAATTTTGATTTATACCATTTAAGCTGAGCTTGAGCAGCAATTCTTCGCTTTTTAGTTTCAGCTGCGCTCTGGCCTTTAACAGTGTTTACTACGGAGTTAAATACATTGATTGCTGATCTGATATATCTTATATTATTAATGGTAATTAACCTTAACTCTTCAACTTCCCTGACCCTCGCAAGCTTCTGTGCCTTAGCGGCCTGCAATTCAGCTAGCCTTTTACGCCTTGCCGCTTCCTGCCTCTGTTCCTGTATTTTATTAAACCAACTTATCATATAGTAAATATACTAATAAATTCTGAAATTAAAAAATTATTCAATAAGTATTTTCTTATTATTTATGTAGGCAAAATCATGTTGGGTCTTGTCCATGTTGTTGCCTTCTTGATCTCTCCAGTTGGGTGAGACTCTTGGATTGTACGATACTTGGATTCCCTTGGGTTTGCGGGCTGGGTTGAACTCTACCTTGCTCGCCATGATCCAGGCACAGACCGTTTTGTTTGCGCCATTGTGAATCCTGTCCGCTGTTGCCGGTTGGTTGTGGAGTTTTACCCCTATGGCCAACATATTGAATCCATCTGTTTCGTAGAAGTTTACGGTCTTGGTAGTAATATCCTCTACTCTCCACTTCATGTAGTTCTCTCCTCGACCCAAATGGTATCTTATCTTAAACTTTCTCTTCATCTTCAATATATTTTATCCATACGTATGAAAGTCTACGAAACACTGTTTCATCTAAGTCTAGTCCTCTCTCTGTGATACCTCCTAGTTTGGTAATGATTGGTTCAAATATTTTTGGATTATCGCAAATGAATCTCCAGGCCTCGTGATGTTTGTCATCTAAGATGGGTAATCCAACGTTGATGAAATCTATAAACTCAGCGCTCCCTTCTTCAAACTGATAATCATTGAGAAATGTTGCCAAGAGATTGGTACCCTCCTGGATTAGTCTCGATGTTTCATTGGTTTTTAAAAAATCTTTCCGTGTTGCCATAATAATTCGTTTTAAATATAATACTAAAGTTTACTTGGTTACTATTCCTCTTCTTCGTTGCAAGTACACCAATCCACTTCTTCTCCACAATCCCAACATCTGTCCTCTTCCTCGTCCCCTGTATTTATAGTAACGGGTCCAACAAAGATAGTTCCATCTTCTGACTCAACTTCAAAGTCATTAGGGATATCTAGAACGGTACCAGAACGTTTCAAATATTCTTTATCAATATCATCTATCTTATCAAATAAGACACACCCAATGGTTCCTGAATCCACCGGGTAACTATTACCCATTTGATCATAATAATAACCATCGCCATGCGCTGTACCAAACATGGCAAATTCTGTACCATCGCTTAGAGTGAATTCACCCTCAAGACACTCATGTCCCGAGATAGTTAAGTCACATACCTCATCCCACTTGCTTGATAGGACATAGCAAAGATCTCCAATAAAATACTTTCCTGCTTTCATAATTGATTGTTTTGATGTTATACAGTAAATATACAAAAAAATCCCGAGACTTAAAAATCTCGGGATAAAAATTTTACCTTTATGACGCCAGCTTAAAATGGTCCTTTCCAACTTGAACCAGAGGCGTACTCATCCATGCTCCATTTCTTTGGCTCATGCTTTTACCATGCCACTCATGGAGTTTACTCAATATTTTATTACTCTCTTTACTAAACTCTTTGAGCTTCTTGTGGTATTCCTTATCAGCTAGTTTATCTAATCTCTCATCAAAGTCTAGACCTCTTGTATCATACCAATCGCGTTTGTCACCTTCTTGATATTTGATATCATCTCTTAAGTCTTCCCACTTGAAATTAGG
>Ga0208161_1001516_pt1 | contig 12331 bp, 13 predicted proteins | sample CB_VirMetaG_3_FD_184538 | JGI IMG/M metagenome (GOLD analysis project Ga0208161, IMG submission 184538) | Freshwater to marine saline gradient viral communities from Chesapeake Bay - CB_1508_1S Viral MetaG (SPAdes) (version 4) | ecosystem: Environmental > Aquatic > Marine > Coastal | place: USA... | reverse complement strand
AATTTTCTCCTTATATTAAAGTATAGTAACGTCAACAGATCCATCTGATGATGCGCTTAAAGATATTGTTTCTGCCTCAGTCAGGGCAAACGCAGAATCTGACTCAACACTAAAGACTATAAAGCCTTCTGCGTTTGGGTCCAAGAACTCCATAGTTGCAGTGGTGCTGGTTATAACCTCAGAACCAGTTTGTATAATTACTTTTCCTACATCTACAAAAACCAATGTTGAATTAATTGATTCTGGATGCAGAATTATTGCTGCTAGTACCTTCGCGTCTCCAAAGGTAGGATCTACGCCTATCTCTGCAGGCTCGACAACTCTAACGCCATCGTACCTGAAGTGTTGCTCGTTATAAGAAACAACTTCATCATAAATCATGGCTAACCTCTTTTATTAGTAGGTACCGCCGTCTATAACAAATCCTTCAAGACTTCCACCATTGCTATATAGGTCGCCAGATATACCAACACCACCAGTAACAACAAGTGTTCCAGTTGTATATGAGCTAGAGGCGGTGTTTGCTGTTAAAGTTGTTGCACCAGACGCCGTAAGGGTTGTAAAGGCTGCAGTGCTTGGATTTACTGAACCTATGCTTGAGTTTGTTATGGTCTTGTTACTTAGCGTTTCGGAATTAGTTAATGTAGCTAAAGTGCCAGTTGTTGGGAGCGTTACAGCTGTATTTCCTGTAACTGTAAGTTCTGTTGTATATGCTCCTAGAACTTCAAGATTGCCACCAATAGTTATGGTTGATGATCCATTGTTTACACCAGTACCACCATAGGTTGGAGATACTATTGATCCCTGCCAGGTACCAGAATTTATTGTTCCAACAGATGTTAAGCTAGAATTTACAACACCAGAACCAAGTGTTGTTGAACTTAAAACACTTGTTGTACCTATGTAATACGATTTACCTGATGCTAGATCAAGATGCTCTGATGATGTCCATGAATCTGTAGCATCTACCCAGTTAAATGTTTTATCGCTAGTACCTTTAAGGGTTATACCGCCACCATCTGCCGAAGCGTCAGAGGGTGATGATGTGGAACCTAATTCAATATTCTTATCATCGACTGTAATTGTTGTAGAATTAACAGTGGTTGTTGTTCCATTAACTGTTAGGTCACCAGTGACCGTTAAATCTCCACCTACCGACGCATCGCCTGTTGTTGATACGGTTGCAAAGTTAACTTCAGAAGTTGTTTCAACAGCTTGTCCAATTGCAACTGTGGGTGTTGCATTCTCTCCTGAATTATTAGACAGCGTAACACCTGTACCAGCAACAAGTGAGGCAACATAATCGCCAGTTGTTTGAGTTGCTAAATTAACATTCTTAATACTAACAGCACCGGTTGTTACTGTGAAGTCTGCAGTTGCGAAAGACGCAACACCTTTGTTTGTTGTTGTCGCATCTTCTGCCGATATTGTCACCGTATTATCAGAGACTATAACGTCTATGCCTTCGCCTTCTGAGAAGGTGAGGGTATCATTAAGTAAATCGACTGTGTCTGAATTTGTGTTGTCATCAGCAATACTTAAGGTAGTAGCTACGTCAGCTGTTCCAGCTGCGGTCAAACGACCCTGCTGATCAACCGTAAAAGTGGGGATTTGAGTTGAAGAACCATAGCTCCCAGCGGAAACAGTTGTATTATCCAGGTCGATAGTTATGGTATTGGTTGCACCAGCAGTTGTAGTTAGACCGGTGCCACCAGCTATTGTGAAAGTTTCTTCGTCATCTATTGTCTGGGGCGTACCACCATCGCCAGCTATGTCAAATGAATAGTTAGCGGCAATGATTGCGCCATCAACATAAGCTGTGGTTGCAACAGAAGTCGAATTATCTCCAGCCAATTGGGTTGCTGCAGTTGCTGATGAACCAAGAGCTACTGTACCTGTAAATGTTTTATTTCCCGATATTGTCTGAGTTGATGCAAGTGTTGTAAAGGCACCAGATCCACCAATAGCTGGTATTGTAGTTGCGTCGCCGCTACCGTCATCACCAAAACCATAATAAAGTATATTATCTGCCTCGTTAAAAGCCAACTCGGCATTTTTTAACGAAGACGGCGCTCCGGTACTACCAGAACTGGCTCTCCTCTTAATTCTAATTGTATTAGCCATTTAGAAATTTCCTCCATCAACTATATCTTTTTCGGGGTAGTTAGCCCATTGTGTACCAGTAAAACGCAAAACATCACCCGTAGTCACTGAACCAATAGTAACGTCTAAAAGCCCATTTAAAACTGACTTAGATAAAATATCAGCTTCTGCAGCTATCATCCTATCTTTAACTGTTAGATGCGAACCTGCCGGATTAGTTCCCAATACAGTCTGTATCGCCTCTATAGCATCATTGGCGTTAGCGTGCTGCTCATGATGGGGAACTGTGGGCGAATCCAGTCTATCAGTGCTATTTGGATTAACTAAAATATCTAAAGAGTTAGGATATTGAGTACTCATTTTTCTCCCTAAAGTGTAAATATTTTGCTTGAAAGATCACTCCACTGTATAGTAATGCTTACTTCTGAACTAGTACTTTGTACCGGTAATCCAGTTGCAGTATCTATATATGCCAGGAGTGGTGAAGTTGAATCATCCCCAGTATCTACATATATAATTATATAAGAAAAACCGCTTGTACCGTAATTTTCTACAGTTTCATTCTCGGCATCAAATGTTCCTAGGGTTACACTTTTTCCATCTAAAACCGTAGACCTTGCTGCTATATTTTCATTTCCTATATCAGCAACGAATTGATGAATATCCGCGTTTAACGTATAACTATTTTTTACAAAAAGTACTTTTACGTCATCGTTAACTAGATTAATCTCACCTTTTAATAAGGATTCTTTTGCTAACGAATAGAGAATATTGCTCATTATATACCAACCTCTGATGAAACTATTATTCTATATTTATAACTATCTTCAAAATAAGTTTTGCCTACAACATAAAAAACTGGAGTAGTGTCATTAGAGGGGAAATCTACATGAACCTCAGGTCTAGTACTATGCATGGAGACTTTCGAGCTAACATTTTCCCATCTTGTAGGAGCCTTTTGTATCTTTTTTCTTTGTGTTTTAAAGAATTTATTATTCAAAAAATTGGCTGCTGGTCTTTCATTAAATGATATTGTTACACGTCCATTGTTTTCGTCTGAAGGAACAAGAAAATCTCCGTGTTCAGGAAAAACATTTTCTATATAAAAATATGGATTTTTAGCTATAATTTGATAACCAGTTTCTATATCAGCTCTAACTGACTTATCTTCAATAAGAACTTCATTAATTGTCGTTCCTACAACATTCAGACTTGAGGGAGTTGCCGAACTAACTGGACTGGTAAATCTAATCTCTTCATCAGGAATGATAGAGTTTGCTGAATCTTTTAAATTAGTAACATTTATTGAGTATTCTTTTTCAGACTCAAGAACAACATTCCAGTTAAGAGTTAAAACTCTTGATACCTGATTGTAGTCAGTAATTACGTTTATATCTCTAAATGGAGAAGGTATTTTTTGTGAGTCTAAATAAACTTCAAAATTTTCATCTAAAAGAGAGTTGGTAGAAATGGTTCTACCAAATTTTATCTTAACATTATTAATTGTTACAATTGAATTGTCGATAAGATTAAGGGCCACGTTGTATACCTCATACTATAAAACTATATAAAATAGTAACTAAACAAAGGTCGTAATGAACTAAGGGGCGGCGGATTTCTCCACCGCCCCTTAGCCATAGGGTATTCGTAACTATAACAACCCTAAGGTTTTATCAGGAAGCCTCGTTGGTAACCTGAACCTCGTAGTTGCGGCTTAGGTTGACATTCTTAGCGACTGTGATACCCTCACCGTCACCCATCATTACGATGTCATACCGCTCCTTCATCTTAAGTGAGCGAATGTCACGAGTTGGATCATCAAACTGATCTGTGCTCATGTCATCCTTCACTAGAAGTGTACCGACCTCATTGCGATCAATGAGGAAGAGGTCTGACTTAGCAGGTGTTACACCGCTCTTAGCTGTGAAGCTAACGAATGGTGAAACAATTACATTCAGACCCATTGGAGCTGTAGTATTGAGTGCCCCTTCGGCTGACTGAGGACGATAACCCCAGCTGGTACCAACACCTGAAGCTGCGCCACCAGCATGGAAGATGGCGTCCTTCAAGAAGACAGACCACATCAAAGGATGTAAGATGAAGTCTGTTGGAACGTGGTTCTCAGCCATGAGAACAGCAGCCATGTCGATGATGTCATCCCAGGTAACTGTATCATTGGCAGCGCCGTTGATATCGAGACCTGTTGTGCTATCATAGTTTGAATCATCATTATCAAAGACAACTGTAGCAGCGTCCTTGAAACGACTTAGAGCAATCTGCTCCTTTAGGCGAGCCATGGCACGACCTGCGGCGCGGACATGTAGACCAACAATGTCCCAAAGAGAGTCAGCTACGACTTCTTCAGTGAAGGCGAGCTTAACGCCCTTCTTTGAGACCTTGCCCTCTACCTGCTTTGCGAAGGCGAGTGCTTGCTCTGGATACTCTTGACCCTCAGGGATCTCTGCGGCTTGGATTGCGTTGACTGCTGGGAACTCCAATGAACGCCCCTTACCAAGGCGAACTGTGGAAAGAAGCGGAGTCACAAGAAGTTGTGGCTCAGCGGCTTCCCGCAGAGTGCGAGAAAGAACCTTGGGGAAAAGTGCAGATGCATCTGGTGATGCAAATGCTTCCTTAATGGTTACTCTATTCTCTTCATCAATGTGTCCGTCCTCAGTCAGTGCAGCCTCCCAAGCTGGGAGACCCGAGAGGAGCTCTTGGATTGTCTTACTCATCTTAGGATTATTCCTCCTGTGCTATTATTTATCAGAGTGTTAAATTGACACGGAATGCGCCAATAACATTGTGTACATCCAGGTTTGAACGGATGCCAAGCTTACCACTGTAGCTACCGCTACGAGTAAGTTCGTATACCGTCTTTAGTGCACCTGGATCAGATGGAAGCTGCATGTAGCTGAGGAGGCCATCGTCAAAGTTTGTAGCAAACTTCTCTACTTCGATAACCTTACCAACTTGCAACCATGGGTAATCAGAAGCATCACTTGCTGACAATGCTACTGGACGACCCATGTGGTCAGCCCGAATTAGGCTGCCGACTGTTACGCCAGCATTAAGCCCATCAACCATCGGGTACTCTACATAGCCGTGAGTAATGAACCCAGCACCTTGTGAGGTACCTTTGTCAAATGGCCTGTAAAGATCATACTGAGCAGCGCCGATGGGGATTGAGCGAGCAGCTACTGCTACTGTGTCTGTGGAACCAGTGGTGCTGCTTGGTGTAGCACCATCGAGTGGATCCCAACCGCTCATTGTATCTCCCCAAGTAACGCTTGAGCCAGAACCATTAGCTGGAACGACTCGTGCATCACCGTTGCTGTCAGCAACTACCGAAAGAATAGTACCCTTTGTGACGACGATTTCAAAACGATCATCCTCACTGTCATAGTACCATGTTGGAAGACCCTGGTCAGGAAGCAAGTAAGCGCTGGGGGCAACACCCTCAGAAACAACGAACCGACCTGATCCGGTCTTGCTATGTACCTTACGGAATTTAGCTAAACTCATTTTCTTTCTCCTTATTTAATCAGAGTTTACGTCTGCCCATTAAAGTGTCTACTAACACTTGTTCAAAAGAATCATTTGGATCAGATTCCTCAACTTCATCCTGATCTACCGTTAAAACATTTGCTTCTGCTGACAGAGCAACGTCGTTGACCGTAAATTCATTTGAAACTAAGAATTCAGATAGTCTTTTACTCCCCTTAACGGGTAAAGTAGCTAGATCTCTAAGGGTATCAGCCAAGGAAGATGCTGTTCTTGGAGCGTGCTCCTTGAGCATTTCATCTCTATCGGCTTGATCTGAAAGACCTAGGGCTATCTTAGTATCCACGACTCTCTCAACAAGTGTCATGTGTAGGGCACTCTTGAGCTTTGAGTTTTCATCCTTTAGAGATGAAACTTCCTTTTCAAGAAGGGCAACTTGAGCCGTTAGTTGCTCAACATCCTGCTCATCACTACTTTCGCTTGTGGTGAGATCGCTGTCCTGAACAACTTCTTCTTGAACTTCATCAGAATCTTCTTCTGATGACTCTTGTGGCTCTTCAGCATTTTCGGAATCTACTGTTTGTACATCCGCCTCTTCTGAATCGTCATTTGAGTTCTCTTCTGCTGCTACTTGCTCTTTATCATCAGTAGCCTCAATTGCTTCCTCTTCTTTTGATTCCTCAACCTCTTCGCTGCCTTCAGCGTCCTCTTCAGGATCTTGCTGTTCTGCAGCCTCTTCGGTCTCAGCGGAAGCTGTTTCTGCGCTATCCTCTTCCTCTTTAGGTCCGGATGCGGCAATGTTTGAAAGATCTTCGCTTAGCCCAGTGGCAACAGCTAGGATGTCTTCATCTTTAGTAACATCATCCATTGTCGAAATCTCCTCAGATTTATCTATTTCAGAATCTTCATTAGATAGTAATGATTCCGTTTCACTTATATCACTTTCGCTCTCATGAAGAGCCAAAGCTGTTAGGAATGCACCCTTAGTATGTAAGTAAGTTGTTTTCGAATCTTTCTTTTTCATACTTTTTAGGATTGATTCATTTTCTTCAATAGATACGATATCTTCATTATCCATATGAAGAACAAAAGCTGAGCTCTTAGCTATCCAGTCATCTGATGCAGCAACTGGGGCATCGCCGTCAGCAACTTTTGTTGAACGAACACCGGATTTTTGATCAGCTGGTTGGTTAACAAAAGAGTATTCTTTAAAAGAGATATCTTGCATATCTATGTATGCCAACTTACCCTTATAGACTTTGCCTCTTTTAAACTTTGGTAATTTTGGTCTGCCACTATCTGTTTCCTGGGCAAGATCTTCACCGCTGATGCTGCAGACTGCTTTTCCAGCCCGACCACCCACCGAACCGGTTAAGTATCTTTTATCTAAAACCTTTTGCGCTGCAACTGGATCAGTAATAGCAACCTGTAAACGAACAAAAGATGACCCATCAGATTCTTTATCCATGCGGGCAGCCATCACCCTACCTATGGGCTCTGTGCTCAAATCGTGATTTAGAATTATTGGCTTAGGATATGGTTCAACCCATGACTGTAAAGCCTTTTCAAGTTCTTCAGCTGAGTAGTTATTGTAATTAGCTGTTAAACCCTCGTGTATAGCAGCGACCTCAATAATTAGGCCGTGCTTAGAGTTGAAGCTTTCTGAGAATTCTGATTCTAATTTAGAAAAGTCTGGAAGTTCAACTGTAAAGTTTTCTATGAAGTCAAATGACATATGAATATCCTTTACTGATAAGCCATTGTGTTATATAGTAAATTTATTTTTCTAACATTGAACAAATTTATATAAATTTATACCAATTGATATACTTGTTTCCTAGTATCACCGTTTTTTATAAAATGTTGATACATTAACTCAGACATTATGTGTGGAGCATATATATATGAGGCGCAAAATAGTTTAAACCCTTTTTCTTTACAGGTTTGAGACCAACCTACGTCTTCACCCTGTGTATGTATTGTGTAGTCAACATTTTTATATATAGGTTTAGACATCATTTTAGCCGCCATTATAACATCTGACTGAAAGTATGTCCCTATTGGATAATCGTTAAGGCGCATTGCTTTACCATCTACACCTTCAACCCAGGACATTACGCTAGGGTACTTATCTCCAACTGGAGTCATATACATAAGAGGATTAACAGCGTCTGCACCCTGCTTTATGTGTGCAATCAGTAACTCTAGAGTATTTGGATTCTCAATTAAAATATCTGAATCTAAACTAAAGTAATAATCCGGATCCTGCTCTCTAACGGTCTCTAATATTGAGTTCCTCAGACTGACCATATTGGCGTATTTGCTGATAGTCCACTGCCTTCCATTATCTACGTGCTGGAAGTGGGGCCTGTCATCTCTTTGCTTAATTGAAAAAAATGGAATTCTTTTCTCGTACTTTTTCCAAGTCTCTAGCTTAGTATTAGTTTCATCATCGTTTGGAGATGTCTCAAAAACAAAGCCTATATTAGATATATCTATAGATTGTTTATATATACATCTAATCCAATGATCTAATATCCAAGACCTTTTATAGATCGGGCACCCTATAACTAATTTCATATCAGTCTTCTATATCTGCTTTTTCCTCTTTTGGTGCAGTTTTTTGCGGTGCTTTTGCGGGTGCTTTAACCTCGTTTTTTACTGGTTCTTTTTCCGGTGATGGAGTGTCTTTGTTTTCTTCGGCGGAATTCTCAGAGGTCAAATACTCTATTATCGTAACCAATACCTCCATAGCAAAACGGGCCTGCCCATTATTTACGGCGTTGGTGAATGCCTTGACTGCGTCGTCAGTTCTCGCAAAAGATGATACTCTTTCATCTTCAATCTTAATATACACTACTGATTCTCACTTTCATCATTTACACTATACACAACAGTATACTCTTGTTCTAAAAGATTTTCAACCGCAGATAGTAGTGCTGCGTCTGTTCTTTTTATATCTGGAGAAGTTTTTCTACCTTGTTGATTTGCGGGTCTCATGGTATTTCCTGGACCTCTTCTTTTATTTGGTAGGTTCGACTGCCCCTTTGGAGCAGATGCCTGCTTATCTGAACTTGCTGACGTTTGCATTGCTTGCGCTGCTGACTGTATTTTTATTTGATTAGAAGCCTGAATAGCATGGAATAACTGCTCTTCATCAAACTCCATGTCTATACCAAGTTCATTTCTTGCCTCTGGCAGGGTTATTATTGAGTTTACAAACTTTTGTATAGTATGTGTTTCTTTTTTAACTTGAGTGTCAACATCAATTTCATTAAATTTGAAATAACACCTATCTGAAACCGAATCTTCGTATGGATTTGTTACCGGATCAAAACCACCCTCAAGAAGAATCTCATTGAATATAAATACTCTAACCATTTCAGAGAATATTTTTTGATACTGCTTTACCTTGTCATAAAGAGCTGTATCCAGTCTTTCGGTAACAGACCTGTTTCCGCCGTTCATCGACATCCCTAAGTGGTGAGGTGCAACCCCTAAACCTACTGCTACTCTTTCTTTAAAGTGCTCAAGATAGCTCGTAGCGTCTAGTGCTGCGTTATTGGCCCCAACAACATCAATATTGTGTCGATGAGGAATTATTAGACCACCCTCTGATCTCATATTTTCTATTTCGGCAGCTGCCCTCGTTATTTCTTCGGGTTCTGCGGGTTGTTCAGGGGTACCAATAGTATACTTGTATAGAGGAAATAGTTCTCTATGAACCAAATTCTGAATATCTTCCTCTATTTGCCTAAGAGCTATTACGTCATCTAGAACATTTGACAAGAAAGGAGTACCAAACGCTCTACCAGTTTTTTTGTCAAAGTGCATGTGTATCACTCTGTCGGATGACCAAACTGGATCCCTATCAGTTGGCGAATAGGTTAATGGATCAGTCTCTTGCTGATAAGCCTTTGGCCTATTATGCCTATCTCTAAGTATTCTAACCTGTTCTGTGGGAACGAGATAGTATCCAACAATAGTTTGGGTAGCATTAACTGGCTCTAATTTTGTTGGAAAATACTCAGAGATATCACCTCTGGCCTTCACAATAAACACGTTAGCAAACTTCATGAGCTGATCTGAAACCTCAATCAAAAAATCAAGAAATGGACGTTTCATTGCCATTTCCATATAATCAATTCTTTGATAGAGATACTGAACAGCTTCCGGATTTTCACCGACTATGTGCCAGCCCTCTTTCCAGAAGAGTTCTTTATACTTTGCTATAGCTTGCTTAACATAAGAGTCTGTGTCTACAGCCTGTATAATCCTATTAAAATCATAGGGTGCTGGCTCAAAGTTTGTACGACTATTATAGAGTAATGCCGTACCCTGGTAACCCAGGGCTAACGCAGACACCTTCATTATCTTATTTATAGATTTTATTTCGTCAGTATTCAATGCCTTTGCTACAACATTGTTTTTAGACAAATTATCTACTTGCCTGAAGGGCAAAAAATCCAAAATGGCCATATTATACTCCTGCTAAACCTATTAAAAATAGTAGCATGAATGTGTTTTTTTTATAAGGAAGCTATTATGACTCTGAGACGTTTTGCTCAAACGTATTTTTGTAGATTAAATTTTTAACTGCGTCTAGCCAAAAAACTGTTTCTGGCTCAGAAAAATCACTTCTGTATTGAAGATTTTTGTTAGAAATTTTAATTTCAATACTAAACTCTTTAGTCTCTTCCTCGTTTGTGTTATCCTCTATATCTGCCATTAACATACCTCACTTGAAATCGTCTTTTTGTACCTTATTTTTATCTTCTTGCTTGCTAGTCGTAGCCAAAGCCGACAACTCATCCACCTTTAAAAGTAGCTGCTTTATGGTTGCGTCTTTTATGACGGATTCTGTTGTAAGCTGAGCTATTTTTTCATTAAATGTCTGAACTAAAACATTAATATCTAAGTTGTCCATGGGACTCCTAACATTCAAATAAGATTCGATGAATAATATCACAAACCTTCTAGTTGTGCAACTCTGGATCTAAGATCCTGTATTTCTGCAACACAGAGCGCAATCATATCTGGCCACTTCCAACCACTCGGATTAAACTCATTATCATAGGTTGCCAGGTACCCGTTACCAACACCAGCGACCTCTTCTGCTATAAAGCCATGTTGCTTATCTAGCTCTCTGAACGATTTTTCTTCAGGTGTTTCGGGTACACCTTCTTTTGCTACGGCATTAAACTGAACCGGCCTAAGCGAGTCGATGACTGAACCTGAACCTTCTATATCAATAATATTTTCCTTAAGTTTCTCACTAGATCCGTAGGCGTGGAGTGTGCCAAATACGCTCTGCAATACGAATTTAAAACCACTTGAACTTGAGGTAACTGGTATATTAGCTATTACTCCACCAACTCCACTTGAAGCAATGCCAGCTACGGTTATTATGCCTGATACAGCTAGGGCTGCGCCCACGTTTACGCTATCAGTGTACCTGTATAATCCAGTGTCAGTATCACTAGAAAAAGTAAATGCTGGACTATTTAATGAACCATCTTCGTTTGATAGATATCTTTTACCACCATAATAACCATTAAGACTGAATATTCCATCAGCAGAAGCGCTTGCTTTAGACAGAGTTGCAAAAGTGCTATTCCATCCGTACCACTCATATTCTGGCTGATAAGAAGCTGAGCCAACGACATACTTTGCACCTCCTGTTTGGCTCAAACAGCTGATCTCTATGCCACTAATGGAAGATTGTATTTTTCCAAATTGAGATGTGTTTCCTTCAAACTTTATAGTTGCGTCATCTCCACTTCTATTATATAGGAGTATGTCATTTTCAGATAAAACCACACCACTTTCAGTGCTAGAAGTGTCCACACCATCAACCGTTCTAATAACAGCACCAACTATTTCTAGGTTTGATGACGCACCACTTGCAACTCCATTTATCACTAAGTTTGAACCATTCCACACAAATCTATCTTTTAAGGAAAATCTTCCTGACGCATCTAACCAGAATCCTGTATTTGCGTTATTGTAGCTTCCCGTTCCGGCGTAAATAGCTGTGGTTAAGGAAGAGGATGTTGATTTTAATGTTATCTTATTAGTTGCATCTCCGACCGTAACGGTTCCAGAAAAAGCTCCATCAACACCACTTAAAGTTCCAGTAAATGTTCCATCAACACCACTTAAGCTTCCGGAAAAAGTTCCATCTACTGCATCCAGTGTTCCTTTAATGTTAAGGGTTTCCTCGGAGGAGTCCCAGAATAGGTACTTTAACTCATCGCCAACTCTAAAGTCTCCGTTATTATTTTTATTCCAATAATTATAGTCGCCGTTTCCAACTGTAATGCTGCCTGCGTTTAAATCACCTCTAATGTATTGGGAGTCAAACTCAGCGGTTCCATCCCCTTTAATTTGCCAACCAACTGAACCGGCAACAAAGTTTGATGACTGTATTATGGAATTAGCTCCATTAAGGTTAATTGTGTGTGCACCTATTGTTCCTGCTGTTATCTTGCTTGCAGTTAATTGGACTATATATTCTTCATCTATAAGTGGTGTATCTTGATCCGTTTGAATCAATTCTGTCCAAGAACCAAGATTCCCACTAGTATCAACCGCCCTTACTCTACCCCAATAGCTTATAGCTATTTCATCAGTACTATTTTCAACTGCTATAGAAAATACGTTTCCAGCTTCTCTACCAGAGCTTATTAGTGTTCCCGTAGGATTGTTTAATTCATCTATATCACTA
>Ga0208161_1001514_pt1 | contig 12337 bp, 13 predicted proteins | sample CB_VirMetaG_3_FD_184538 | JGI IMG/M metagenome (GOLD analysis project Ga0208161, IMG submission 184538) | Freshwater to marine saline gradient viral communities from Chesapeake Bay - CB_1508_1S Viral MetaG (SPAdes) (version 4) | ecosystem: Environmental > Aquatic > Marine > Coastal | place: USA... | reverse complement strand
CTGCTGAAACCACAGATATAGATCGTCTCTCATTTGTTCGTTAAGCGTACAGATGGCCGCCTCTAGCTGATCTGTGATGACCTGCCCCGCCATCCGCCGTACGACCGTTTGACCACCCCCTAGCTGTACTTGTGCCTCATGCCAGTCGAGGCCGATACCCGAGGGCTTTGGAGAGCTCCCCAGCCGCAGGATGGCAATCCTAGGGCAATGTTGCTTTACCGTAGGGTAGGCGCTAGTAACGGCTAGTTCCTGCCACATTTCTGCACGTTCAACACCATATAGTTGACGCAGCTGTGCCTTGGCTAGCAGGTTAAATTCACCCGCAAACCGCCGCGCTACGTCGAGCAACATGGTTTTCCCGTCGAATGGGTAGGGAAACCGCCGTCCGAAAATGGGCGAGTCAGCACCCGCTTGTGGAAACTCCATTAGTTAGCCCGCCGGATAGAACAAAACGGACAAGCCCATGTCGTGGAATAGCCGTCTCGGTGGAGCCGCCACGGCCAAGCCCATGTCGTGGAGTAGCTATTTCGGTGGAACCGCCACAACCCCCAGCGCCATTGGCTAAATACAAAAAACTGTACCTGCCAACGACCCCAACTCCATTCGTCAAAATCCTTGGCACGATAATGAAAAATTTTCATGGCTACAACTCCTCAATGTGGATATCAGCGAATTGGGTCTCAAGTTGGATGCGCTGCCAGTCCACCTCTAGCTCAGCTTCAGACAGACCCGCCATCGCGCCCACATTAAAGAGTGACGCCTTCAACATCTGCTCTGACTGTTCCAAGTCGGCTAGGCTGATATCCGGGCTGATATCCGGGAGCTGTTGTAATGTGCGCATTTGCTGCTCCAGAGTGCTAAGCCACTGGTCTTTGAATTGGGCCTTTTCCTTGGTTCGCAAGGTTGTTTCGGCCATACCGCGACTGCCCATCGCCGCAGAGGGGCTAGATGGTTGCCAGGATTTACCTTTGCGGGGCTTACTTTTGACAGTAGGGCTAGTTCCATCCTCAGGCATGATGCTCAATTTCTGTCCTTTCAATTGTTGCCGCATGGCCTTATCGGCCCGCACCCAACGAAAATTTTCGTTGAACCGATAGGTTTTGCCATCCTTGACCTTGCTATCACCCACCTTGGGCCTAGCCTTCTGCCCAGGGCTAGACTTGCGTCGCCCCGCCTTGACTAACCGCAGCACAATGCCATGGATGGGATCTTCCACCGCTTCATAGGGAGAGCCGCCTAGGGTGAAGGTCATAGTCCGAGCCGCCTCAATGCATCATTGACGTGTTGATTGGCCAGATCCTCAATCTCTGGAACCGCCGCCTGGGCCGCCGCCGCCATCCAGTATTTCCCTTCCATCGGCGGAATAGTTTTCGTGAAGGCGTAGCGCCCGGTAATGCCCCTGAACCCGCTCTGGCCATTCACCAATTGGTGAGGCCCGCCGGGGATAGTCAGCCGCGCACGGGCAAAATCACCACGCGCCGCAGAGGGGGTGTATTTAGGCCGGATCTCACCCCGGCCATACTCTAGCACGGCCAAGTAGTCGTGTTCCTCAGGGTTGTTCGCATAGCGTGTCTTGGCGCTGGCAAACACCCTGGCCCGGAACGGAGACCCGTAGGGATATTGCGCCACCACTGACGCCGCACCCCGTCCGGTACGTTTCTGAATCGTATGGGTGCCGGTTTTGCTGGTAAATGGAACCCCGGACAGGTTTTGCTTCCCGTATTCCGCAATCAGATCCGCCGAGTCAGCAACAATCGCCCCCGCCAACCGAGGCAGCTCGCCCTGGATACGGTTCAGCCGCAACAACGCGTCTGTGCGAAAATCAAAATTCAACCGATAAGACATAACACGAGGAACTGAAAATGGCTAACGTAACTTCCTACTCCGATTCCACTGCCTACGCCAAGTACGTAGGCCCGATTACGTTTTCGCCTTTGGTTCCGCAGGTTGCGATGACTCCTGCGGAGTTCGTCGCCCCCTATGGCGGCGATGTTGAGGAGGCTGTCTCAACGTTCCTTGGCCAAGGATGGCCTTACAAGGAACAACCTCCCACTTGGCTAAAAGCCGCGCTTAAGCGGCATATTGCCAAGTGGCTAAAGCTGGCATCCAGTGCCAAGGCCATCCAAACGGAATATGCCCAGGATGGCATCGACATAGAACTAGGCGTGGCATGGGATATCGCCCGCTTTGAAGCGGACGATGACCTTTGGCTGTCGGACGAGGTCAGCCCATCGGGGCTTGACCCAGACCGGGAGCCGATTGACACGACCGGGATGACCCCGGAACAAATTGAGGCTGCCGTAACGGCCCAAGCCATTGCCGATGCGTATGGATGCGCGTTGGCATCCAAGCCGGATTGGGACGGCGCTGAGGAGGGCGACTTCGCCTTTCCCACTGTCGAAAGGTGGTACGAGTGGCATATGGAAACCCTAGCCATGCTGGATGACGACTAACCCCGCGCCCCTAGCTCTCTTTACCCTCAGTCGCTTTGCGGCTGGGGGTTTTAGTTTGCGGTGCAGGTGGTGCAGGTGGTGCTTTAGGTTCGTCTGCCACCACGATAAACCGGGAGCCGTAGATCGACTCTAGGTCTTCTTTGACGGTGGAAATGGCGACCCCTACGAGAGGGGCACCCACGGGTACATTCTTAGCATTGGGTAGGTAGATCGCGCCAGACTCGATCTCCCCAGTCGTGTCTTTAATTTGATAGGCCATCTGTTTTTACCGGGTAACGTTCGCGGGACAGGAATATCTGAAATGCGGCTACAGTATCACCCATCTGGCAGGGGAGGATCGGAGCGGTAGCGTAGTAGGTGCCACCGGCAATCACAAACTTATCCTGACGTTTAGGGCGATTATCCGACAGGATAAATATCTCCCCAGGATCATCCAGTAGGTATAGTTGCGCCTCGGATTGATAGTAGATGCCACCCTTATCTTGGTAGGGATTCACTTTCTGGCGACAGAAAATGCCCCGTAGCGGGTTGCTAGGGTTTGCCTGAAAATTTACACCCGAATCGTATAGCCCAGGCGCTGGCCCTAGATAATCGGGTTGGCCTAGGCTATTGTGGTTTGCACCCGTGGCCTCCAGTGCACGATAGTGATAAACTGTCGCGCCAAACAACGGATTATTAATCACGTTGGCAATGGCTTGCCGGATGAATGGCCCCTGGATATGTTCAGGGAAGCCTAGGCCAGGAATGGGGCTGTTCATGCTAACCGAGGTTAGTAGATCGCTAGTTCGATAATCACCTCAACCAAGCCGGTAGCAATTTGGTCGCTTGCGTCGGTTTGGTTGTACTGGAAGGCGATAGTGGTGGGTTCATAGAAACCTAGCGCATCGGCGGATACCGGCACTTTGTTGACCTGAGTGCCCGCAGTGCCTAGGTGGGTGGCAGCAGTCAGCGTAGCCAGCGTGACCGCCGCCGCCGTGCCGTTTTTCACCTTCAGTACAAAGTCGTCATGGGTTACCGCATTGGCGGTTACTGCCGCGATAACCCGTGCCTCAGCGTAGGTCACGCGGGCATGGCCTAGCTCATCAGGCATTGTCCAAGTAAAGAATGTCGTATCTGCCGCCCGTGGGCAGGTAGCCAGGTTCACCAGCCCGCGTACCCCAAACCGGCCCGCACCGTAGTTATAGGGTTGGCCAATGTGAATGATTGAGGTCGCATTGGTGGAGATGGAACCGATCTGCACATCGCGGACGGATGGGGCGACGTTATTGGCATCGCCGTAGTTCAGCCCACCTAGGCCGAAAAAGATGGATCGGTTGCTTACCGACGCGGGGGCCGCCTTCGATAGTTTAGAGCCGTAGGGGCCGAGGACAGTATCGCCTTGCACCAGATAGCCGTCGGTCAACGTAGGTTTCAGGCCCGTAGTGGGTTGTCCCGCATCGAGAGGCACACCTAGCTTGAGGCCAGCACGAACGCCGGAGCCGGGGGCCAGTAGTTCTAGGGCCGCACGCAGGTTGTTTGACCAGCTACGTTCAGGTAGGTCGATAGGTGGGAAATTAGCCGTTTGAGGATTGAGAGCCATGGTCTTGTCCTTATAGAATGTCGAGGTCGAAACGAGTGTAGCCGTCCAAAATCCAGTTAGCGGAGGACTGCCAGGAGGGGGAGTATTTGGTAAATAGCTCGCCAAAATTTAGGTTGACGCAGCCGATAGATAGACCGCTCATCCCCTGGGTGAGCGCTTGCTGCCAGAAAATAGCCTGTCGTACCGCTGCCATATTGGCGACGGCTTCAGCGATGTCGGTGGGAATTTTGTCGAATCCGGCAGTATAGGTCAGCTCCACATTATTCTGCCCAGGTGGCAGTGTGGCAAACGTCCCTATGCCCAGATCCGCACCCGCCGCATAACCCCAGTCCCAGAAATCCCACGCATTTTGATTGATGGTAATAATTCCGGTTTCCGATTCGGCATGGAGCAGTTGGGCACCGCTGTTCAGGATATTGCGAGGATCAAAATCCTTCTCGGTGTAGCGGCGAAACAATGTTCGGCTATAGCTAAGGGCATCTAGCCGAAAGAATGAATCAATCGTTAACGGTCGTTGCCGGAGGTGTACCTGTCGCTGTCGTCGGAGGCCGTTGTAAACCTCTCGTTGATAGCGCCATAGTCCAAACTTCCGGCCCGTACGTCGTTCCGCCTCAGCGTTAGCCTCTTCTATGCAGCGCAGCACATAGCGACTATAGGCTGTCTCTACGTACGAATTGGGTAGATCCTCGTATCCGTTGTAGTACAGGGTGTCGCCAATCCGGCTATAGGCCCGTGTGTATTTCAGCGCTAGATCGGCATAGGGCACCTCAGGCGCATAGCCGTCTTCGATCCAAAATCCATAGAGCCGTTTACCCTCCATTGCCTCTGGCAGATCTGCTACCCAGTAGCCCCGATCATCCCTGACCCAGTTCATCGCCAAGGGCACCGCCATCTCTACGTTGGCCCCAGGTACGTTCCCTAGCAGTTCTAGTACTTCCCGTGGGCCCGCATACAGTAGTAGTCCGTTTAGGCATCGTTGGGATGCTTGCGGAACTCCTATGATGAATGGCTCGCTGTGGTACAGCATCCCATAGGCGACTATTTCTAGCGTGTACTGTCCCTCAGAGTTGATTACGTTCCATAATGCGCCGCTTGGCACCACGCGCACCACACCCCGTGAGGCATGGGCAATGGTAATCAATGGGTTGGGAGCCGTCTCTACCGTTGCGAATAGGATCGTCCCCGTCGAGTCACGCCAACGCGCCGTTAGGGCACGATCACGCTCCTCTAGACCCACCGTCATGGTGAGTTGGGATAGGTCTAATTCGTCGCCCGGATCGCGGCTATTGGTATAGGCCCAGAGTTGGATATCAATGGGCCAATTGTCAAGCCACGGGACGTTATTGCCTAGGCTAATCGGCAAGGGTTTCTAGTAGCTCCGTAGCTAGTTTGTCAATTGCCTTGGCCGTCCGGGTTTCGATTACCGCTTGCAGGTAGGCCCGCCGCAGTTCAATCGGCAGTTCGTCATTCATGGCGGTATTTTCGACGATGGGTGTCGCCTGGGCGATGGTTAAGCCTTTCAGCTTAGCAACCTCCACAGACACCAAGTCATCATCGTCAGTTGACAAATCAACCGGTTCCGCCGCTGGAGTCACCTCAGGCACCACCACCGCCGTCACCGCCGCCGCCGCAGTCTCAATGTCTGAGATCGCTAGGCTGTAATGACGTTTTACGCGAGGTTCAAATTGCCCAATGGTTTGCTCTACCAACGCCGCCGTTTCGGGCGTAACGTCGTAGGAAATGCCAGCGGTAAAGGTAAACCCGCCGCCAACACCCGCCGGAGCACCAGGGATTTGTGGCACCACCAAGCCAAGGCCCGGATATCGTTCAGAATTAAGGATGAGTCGTTTCATGGAACCTTTGAAACTATGTTGGGCAATTGAAAACCTAAGATGGATGGAGGCAAGCGCTAACATTTTGAGGGGAAACAGGCTGACTTTAGAAGAAGTCGAGATGTTTACCCCTCAACAATTAGCGCTAATTAAGGCTGCGCTGGTACGTTCAGAATTTCGCAAATTGCCTCAGGGTATCTAACAGTAAATGCTAAACGTTCCCTCGCCCGCAGGGCCACTTGGTCTGTCATACTCAAAATTTCGTTGTAGACCCGAATGCTAAACCGTTGCCAGTCGCCAATGGCGAAAGCGGATTGGTTCATTACCAGTGCTTTGCCGTAGGTTTCCCCTGGCTGAGCATCGAGGAAGCTAGTAGCAATTACAGGTGCTCCGGCCAACCGGCCTACTTCACCAGTAAAGACGCCTGCTCCAGAGCCAAAGGCGTAGGCGCTCATGGTTTGGAAGCTGCGATTACGCAGCAATGCCTCTTCCCATGCCAACCCAACCATGATGACCACGTCGCGTTTGTTGCGGCCATAGATGCCTAGATACCGCATAGCGCGGATCAGGTTGGAGGTTGCCGTCCCGCTGTTCACGTCATCATTAGAGGGCGCGTCATCGAGGGCAGCATCGTAGACATAGGGAGTCGCGGCAGCCTGGGCAAAGAGGCCATCAAAGACGTTGCGGGGGCTACCATCGCCATGGTTGACGGTGGTATCACCCAGCAGGAAGGCGATCTCTTCGGCCTGGGCAAATTCCCGTGCCATCTCTTCTTTGAGCATCCCCTCAATGTCTTTGATGGTGGAATCCTCAAATACTTCCTGGTCGATGGGCAGCCAGGTCATTATCTTTTTGGGTTCCAGGTCGATGCCATCAAGACGCGCTTTGAACTCAGGCGCAGGCTTACCAGCCTCAACCGAGTAGGCGCCTTGGGCACGAACCAGTTTGGGAATGCGAATTTTCGGCTTGGTCATATTGATCAGGCTTTTGCTTCGATCTGCGATTTGACGCATGAAGCATTGTTGCCGGATCAGCGGAATCACCTCGGAGGCGATTGTAGTTTGTAGGGTGACTTCTGCACCGCCGCTGTCGCTAATGCCAAGCGACTTTAGCAGCGCCCGTCGGGAAAGCGTTGCGCTCTGCATGGTTGAACCGTCCTATGGTTGTCTACTGGTTAATCGTCATCGTCGTCGGGGAACGGCAACGCCTCTCCCGATTGTTGGGCGTGATACTGCATAAGCAGCGCATCGCCAAGGCTTACGGGCTCGTCTAGGTCGCCCTCATCCCAGCCCATTTGAGCCGCTGTCTTAGCCAGTTCGGCATCACTTTGAGGTTGGGGGGAGCGTCCCCGTCGCTGGCCATAGCGTTGATCCTTGGCCCCCTTCCGTAGCTTGGCAGGGTTGGGTAGCTCGTCGCTACTGCCTGCCAGTTCGGCCATGCCTCGTGAAATGCCAGCTTGAATGGCAGACTTAATCAAGGCATCTAGGGGAATTTCGTCAGGAGCATCATTGCTGGGGTAGTTGATGCCTGCCGCCTTTTCAAGCTGCATGACACGTTCTACCAATGGCCCCTCATATTCGAGGCCCAGCAGTTCGGACTCCAACGCATCTAAGCGTTCACTGAGGGAGCCGGATGCTGATTTCTTTAGGCCGGTGTGCCCCTCTAGTTGAGATACCCGATCATGGAGGGATTGACCGCCGCCCATGCCGTCGTCGTCCATGTCGGTTTCATCACCTTCATTTCCGTCGTCATCGGCATAGTCATCGTCATCATCCATGTCGTCTTCGTCCATCATGGGGCCGCCGGGAGGCCCACCAGCACCCATGGGCGCAGCACCAGCCATAGGTGGGCCGCCCATGGGTGCAGCACCGGGAGCGGAGCCGCCGCCCTGGGCTTGCTGAAGAATTTGTAAACCCTGCTGGAATACTCCCATCAGGGCTTGAATGGTTTGAGGATCCATGTCAAAACCTACTAACTGTATACGATGTACTGGTTTGGAAACTGAATATCCAACCCAACTACCCCCGGAGAGCCAGGGGGGCGCATGGGTCGGCCCTTCAAGTCGGTGGGGAGCTTTTCTACAAACTCATCTAACGCTTTTGTCAAGTCATTATTCATGGCGACAACGGTGCCTGCCGCTTGATAGTCGTCCATGTGCGGTAGTGCCTGTGCGAATTGACCTAGGTTTTGCAGGAACCGCACAAAGTTGACTAGCTCGGCATGGGGACTATCGGTTATGCCAGCAATGGCATGGGCAGAGTCGGTGAGGAACCCTACAGTTTCAGGAGAACCCCAGGCTTCCTTATCCATGCGGCTACATTTGGCTAACTCACGGGTTAGCTGAGTCATGGTCATCCCCCACACGTCGGTAGGAGGCATCCCACCGGATGAGTAGGGCCGCTGGGCTTTGGGTTGCTTGCCACCAATGCCCTTGCCAGCATGGGCACTACTGGAGTTATCCATCTGGATCTGCTTACTACCCTGTGGCCGTTGGGAAGTAGGCGCACCAAGGCCACGCCCCATGCCAGTGGTAGTGTCCTGCCAACTACCAGAAGTTAATTCCTTGCCCGGAGAACCCCCCAGGGCTTTGGCTAAAAAGCTATTGAGGTTTCCCATGATAGTTCCTGTTTTTTTGAGGTTTCTGGTTTTCGACTTGTTTTCATGGAGCTTTGTTATCAAGGCATTTGCGGCTGAACTACCTCCTTCAATGCCCAGCTTGCCCCGGAAGCTCTTGTATGTTCTAGCCACGATCTTGTTGTCCCCAGACACATGACGGAAGTTTTTGACTTCACCCGCTCTGGGTTTTTCATAGGAATATCGCTCACCGCCGATGATGATATGGTGCAACCCTGTGTTAGGGTCGTGGGCGTAGTAGCTAATATCGGCAGGGCTTATTCTTCCCCCTTGGGCCTTAAATTCTGGGGTATGCGGGGCAGGGGCATCTGACTCAGGCGCAGGCTCAGGTTCAGTGTTACTCTTACCCACCGACTGAAGTTCTTGCAGCTTGCTTTCCCAGTCATCGCTTGCCTGTCCCGTGGGTTCAGCACCAGGCATAGGGGCATAGGGGTCTTTGCCCTCCCCGTATTGATGTACCCGCCACATGGCTTGGTCTGGGGTCAGGTCTTCCTTCTCCCAGGCCCGTAGCAGTTTTGGTAGTGTCTTGTCCCCACTTCTCAACGCTTCGGTCATTTTCCGAAAGGCGGCTTTCAGAGTTGTTTTGGTAGACCCTGGAGGCAGCGCACTAGCGTTATTGGCAAGATTCTTAAAGCGGCTTAACCGCACACTGTGGATGGTTGCTTTGGGGAAGTTCTGAGGCGCAGACGCCGTATCAGAAGCCGATTCGGCCTTAGGTCGTAGCCCACCCTCAGTCCCAGCCTCAGCCTCGCCCCCAGCCGGAGCGGGCTCAGGTTCAGGCATAGGAGCATCATTGCCGATAATCTCAGCGGCTTGTTCAATTAGATTGTTGGCATAGCGACGATCCAGCTTATCCTGAATTGCAAATGTAATCTCAGTCGCCTCATCCAGTTTTTCAAGATTCAGATCGTTTAATGCGTCAACAACTTTAGCCCTAAATGCGTTGTAGTAGGGCTTATCCCTCTCGCCTATAGCACTCATAGGCCGGAACTGGCGAAGTCTGGCCTCAAGCTTTTCCCTGCTGTTGCCAGTCCTCTCAGTCCCAGCCTCAGCCGGAGCGGGCTCAGGTTCAGGCATAGGCTGTTCCGCTTCCGCCTGCTGCTGCTCGAGCATCTCCCCCAGCGTTGGCTCCGGAGTGGGTTCGGGGGCTTCATCTTTTTCTTTTGCAGTTAGCCGGGTAGGCTCTACAAAATTAAGTTCGTCGAGAAGCTTGTCAAAATCTACGCCATTAGGCTCAGCATACTGCCTCTTTTCTTCTATTTGATCGACAAAATAATTAAGGTAGTCTGGCTCTTTGCCGCCGTTGGTAGCTTCCCACGTATAGCGCCCATCTCCAGAAAATTTCCTATCGGTTCTTCGTGCCGACTCAACCATAGTATTCCACTGGCGAATCCCACCTATTTGCTGATTAAGATGGAAGATCACCTGAGGTGGAACCTTCGGCACTTCAGTGTACCCAGCCGAAATCAAGTCATCTTGGGAGAATTTTTTATGGATAGTTTCAAGCGTAGATGGGTTTATGTCAATAATGCTATATGTCCCTTCAAATTTCTCACTTGGCCCAGCCCCAGCCGGAGTACTAACCGGGGTTTGTTCGGGGTTAGGTTTTGCGACGAAGGCCGATACCATTTCAGCGGCCCGTGGGTCGAGTTGTCTTGCCCGTGCAGCGGCGTAGTATTCCAGGTCGCCCGAGAGGACGGAATAATCCATCGGCCCATTTTCTTGCACCACCAATGGACTGAGCAATTGCCCAGTCGCTAGGATACTTTGGGCCAGGGATTCAATTTCCCTTTGGTCAAAGGCGCTTGCGGGCTTAGATGGCTTGATATCCGCCACGTCCACCAGGTAATACCTAGGATCGCGCACACGGGCATCTTGATGATGGTTGCTGGCACCACTCAACTGGTCACGCAGCGCCAATTGATCCATCGCCTCTTCTTTGTGGCTAGGCGGTACCACAAAGGCCGATACCATTTCAGCCGCCCGTGGGTTAATTTGTTTCGCCCGTGCAGCGGCGTGGTATTCCAGGTCACCCGAGAGGACGGAATAATCCATCGGCCCATTTTCCTGCAGCGCGACGGGCTTGAGTAGCCCGCCCGACTCAAGGATGCTTTGGGCCAATGACTCAATTTCCTGTGGGTCAAAGGCACTCGCTGGCTTAGATGGCTTGATATGCGCCACGTCCACTAGGTAATGCTTAGGCGGCTCACCGACCGGTCGGCTCCGTTCAAAAATGTCGTCATCCCCCAGCGTGAGGGGCTCAGGCAGGCTAGGTTTCGCCTTGGGCCTCAACGAGGTTTCTGCCATACCACGACCGCCCATTGCCGCTGGAGGTTTGGGCGATTGCCAATTTCTATCTGCCCTAGGACGACCCTTTTGTTTAGGAGTGCCCATTGCAGGGGCATCATCGTTCAACACCGCCAATGCACGAGTAGACCTAGCAGGTTGACTCGCCTTAGGTCGCAACCCACCGGGTTTATTAGCATTGTCCTGTCGCCGCCACTTGCCCTTACCGAAGACAAGCATCCCCCCCGCCTTACCCTTGGCAGGTTTGGTATCGCCATCCTTTGGCCCTTGCGACTTAGGATTTTTAGGTCGCAGCCCACCACTAGGCGCAGCGGGCATCTCAAACAAGCCCAACTGCCCAGGGGACGGCTTACGGACAGCCTTTTCTAATGTCAGCGACTTGGCCAGCGCCATAATATACGCTCCGTTATCTGGTGACTCGCTCTCTATCAACCGATTAGCCGGATTGTCTGTAATGCTCAGTTCATCTAGCCGGACACTGGTAATTACATTGCAAGGACGGCCCAACACATCACGGCCAGGACGCACTGCGTTGATTTTGCCCCCCACCGATACGCCTAGGTGGATCATGCCCTCGCGCAACATATCCCAGATCACCCGTGCAATCGGGTTAGCCTGACTCAACACGCCCCGCCACCGGGTAGTGCCGTCAGCATCTACCGACATCTCCGTAACACGGCCCAGTGGTAACGCAATGGCTGTAATTAACCTAATTTGCTCATCGTAGGGCAGGCTAAGCCCATTGATGGCCTGTTTCAAAAACCGTTCCCAAAACCCATGGTGGAGGCGCAGCGGCCCGCCCTGTATGCCATCAGGGCCACGATTTGCCATGAACCCAGGAATCGCCTGCTGAATCGCAGCTGGGGAAATGGCATCACCGTCGAGATCTTTAAAAAAATTCGAGGCCACCCCGCCCACAGCCCAGCTCTCGCCAGTCTTCGACAGAATGGCTTCTAAAGGCAAAAATGTCTTTGCCCTGCTATTCAGCATAGTCAAAATAATTTGGCATGTTGTTTTTACTATATCGCAGGTTCGATAAACTTGCGATATCACAAATAGACTTTCATCTTCTTGGCACCGTCCACATTCTCGCGTTGGAAATCAGCCAAGATGGCAGAATCTGCCGCCACGCTACCCCGCCGTACCCATGGCCTTAGGATAAGCGCAAATGCTGCATCGCGCTTTACCATCAACCCCGCCGCCATCTGGCAGGCATCGTTATAGTCGCTGAATGCCTCCAGCCATTCATCATCCCGTTCAGCGTAGCAAAGTTGAATCCAATACGTACGACTACGTTTAGGCATACGAAAACCCACAAAAAACCGTCAGCGCCCAATGTAACAAGCGCTGACGGTTCCTGACGCTGGACTTCCTAGTCGCAAGAAATATCGACAACGGGATGGCCATATCCACGGACATTAAACCAGCCTACCCCGTGCCATGTTTGGATACGGACAATGCGCCCGTTCTCCACTTCGATGGCCGCATTGACAGTGGCAGCACTGACAGCCCCGCCAAAGGCCCATGTTTGG
>Ga0208161_1001512_pt1 | contig 12341 bp, 16 predicted proteins | sample CB_VirMetaG_3_FD_184538 | JGI IMG/M metagenome (GOLD analysis project Ga0208161, IMG submission 184538) | Freshwater to marine saline gradient viral communities from Chesapeake Bay - CB_1508_1S Viral MetaG (SPAdes) (version 4) | ecosystem: Environmental > Aquatic > Marine > Coastal | place: USA... | reverse complement strand
TGGGCGCTATTGATGGCGCTCGCATCTTTGCTGACATGCGCTTTAATAAGCTGTGGGACACCTTTGAAGATGTCCTGCACAACATGCGTGTCGATCGTAACGGCATCCACGAGCCTACAGCGGGGCTTGAATGAACATAGAAGAGAAGCTGTACAATACATGGCTGAAGCTGTTGAAGGCGTCTGTGAAACATCAGACACGTAAGATAGCCAAGCTGGAAACAAAGCTGATAGAATTGGAGCTGAAGAGACGTGGCGAAGGCTAAGAAGACGGAAGTGGCTTGGAAGCCTGAGCCGGTGGTGAAGGGCACAAGCATTGGCAACGGACATTTGAAGATGGCTTCTATGAACAAGCATAAGAAGCGTAGCTTCAAAGCCTATAGAGGACAGGGCCGATGAACTTAATTGAACGCTTGGAAATGATAAAGGACATTGATCCGTACAATAGGCAGTTGCTCAACGACTGCTATGAGCGCATCATGCAACTAGAAGATCAAATCGCACGATTGAAAAATGCACTGGAGACTGAGTATGAGCTTGCTAACACAGAGCAAAAGTTATAAGCCTTTCACGTATGAATGGGCTGTCACATACGCTAGAGAACATGAACGGATTCATTGGATAGAGGATGAGCTAGAGCTACAAACAGATGTGTCTCATTGGAAGTCTGGAAAGCTGACGCAGGCTGAGAAGAATCACATCACACAGATATTGCGTCTGTTCACACAGAGTGATGTCCAAGTGGGGACAAATTATCTGGAATATTACATCCCGAAGTTTAAGAACAATGAAATCAGAGCAATGCTGACAGCGTTTGCCTCACGTGAATTCATCCATCAGCGGGCCTACGCTTTGCTGAATGATACGCTTGGTTTGCCTGAAGAAGAATTCACGGCGTTCTCTGCCGTAAAAGAGATGCAAGCCAAACTAGACTTCATGGGCGACATAGACGTACACAGCATGCAAGGCACAGGCTTAGCCATTGCACGTTCTGTGTTGAATGAAGGGATGAGCTTGTTTAGTGCATTTGCGATGTTGCTGAATTATCAGCGCTTTGGGAAGATGCCGGGGATGTGCACTGTTGTAGAATGGAGTGTACGAGACGAATCACAACATGCAGAAGGGATGGCAAAGCTCTTTAGAGCCTTCTGTGAAGAACATCCGAGGATTGTCAATGATGAATTCAAAGCCACCATCTACCAAATGTTCAGGGATGCTGTACGCTTGGAAGACAAGGTTATTGATTTGGCGTATGAGATGGGCCACTTGGAAGGCTTGTCGGCAGAGGAAGTTAAGCAATATATCCGATACCTTGCGGACAGACGGCTCATTCAGCTTGGACTTAAACCGAACTTCAAGATTAAAACCAACCCCCTCCCATGGATGGAGGAAATGTTGGCTGGGTCGTCTATTTCAAACTTTTTTGAAAAGAGAGTGACGGATTATAACGCACATGGCTTAGCAGGGGAGTGGGGCTGGTGAAGATAGGGACAGCGTTTAGCATGCGCTTTCATAATGTATTTGGTGTGTCAATTGAAACTGTGCAGGCGCAGCCCATCTTAGGCTGGACAGACGACACAGACATTGACGAAGCACAAGTGTTTTTCTTTGATGGCTGGATAGTGAATGTCCCCTTCTGTAAAATCATGTGGGGAGACGTTCACGACTTCTTTGACTAATTCTCGCTCCAGTGGGAATCTTGCCCCGTCTCGTGCGGGGCTTTTTTTATTGTATCTTCAGCTGAGATTCCAATTGGTATTTGCGATAGGTTTCTTCTGCTGTTAAGCCTTCTATTTTCAAAGGCTCTGGTACTTCATCACCATCATAGGCGGTGTCGGCTAGGATACCAAACCAAGCACCCCAGTCTTTAGAGGTGAATTGCCCTTGGTCAAACTTCTTAATCAAGCCAGTGGCTTTTTCAATAATCTTGTTTGACACTTTTCCACTTACAGCACGTTTAGCAAGCCAAGAAGGTGCAGCAATAATCGCTATCGCAGCCGCCCCAGACATTGGCTCAAGAGCAAACGAAGCAGGCCCCGCAGCAAACGCACCAGCCTGTGCAAGCTTCCCAGCAATATTGTTCAAAGCGCCCGACTGCTTCCCTCTCACTAGCAAGGAGAAGTTCCCAGCAGCGCCTTTTTCCATCAGATTGGCCCATCCAAGGTTTTTCTTAATCTCTGCTTGCTGCTGTGGTGTAAACATAGCGTTGAATGTATCACGCTTCTTTGCATCTTTAGTGATGGACAATAAAAGCTTCTCCGCTGAAGGAATTGTTGTTTCAGCAGTTTGAAGAGGTGTAATCAACGCATCTAAATAACCAGCCCTGAGTTGGTTTTTCAACACATTCGGATCAACAGGAGTTTCTCCAGCCAAACGAGCTAGCTCTGTTGATTTGTCAATTGCTTCAAAAGCTTTCTTGATGGTGGTGACATTGCCTGTCTTGTAAATTGTCTCTCCAACATATTCAGGAGCTTTAGTGGCCAAGCCACGAATTGCATCGTCTCTCAATGTCTTCATTGACTCACGATACACCTGCGACACTTCTTTATATTTGTTTAGAATCTCTGTATTGCCAGAACGCTCTGCTGCTTTTGCTAAGTCGTTGTGCAATGATTCAATAGTGTCACGTAAAGCCTTTTCATAAACATCGTTAGGCGATGTTGTCCGTCCTTGTAATTTACGCAAATCCGAAGACAATCTACTGATTGTTTGAAATGTAGAACGGAAATCATTGTTCTGTTTTTCACCTAAGACATACTTGTAAAGTGATTCCACTTCTGGATCAAGTCGAGACCCTTCCCCCACCTTCCGATTGTATTTGCCTTTTGCAATCGCATTACGCAATGATTGCTGCGTACTCTGTAAGCTTACAGGCGCTTTTACGGCTAGTTTGTCCAGTTCTGCATACTTAGGCTTTGCCCATGTAATCAATTGAGCTTCAGCGTCTCGCAAAGCCCTGCTAAAGGCTTGTCCCACTTCTTCACGAGAAGCAGTGCCTAAATTGGGGATTAAGTTTTCCATCCGATTGAGCACGAAGTCGGCTTGAGCTTCGTACAAATTACGCATAGTGTTTTCACCGCCAAAACCGGAGACGGCAATTCCTTCTAAGGATCGCTGAAACCCCGACTGCGTAATCTGAGCAGGCGTCAATGTGATGCCTTGTGCTTCTAAGGCTTTTTGTAATTCTCTGATGTTCTGTAAATCTTCAGGTTGTAAATCACTTCCTGTTCTTAGTTTGTTGATGGCTGAAATGCCATTAGCAAGTGTGCCTACAATGGCTTCACCGCCTGCAGCGAATGCACCGGCTGTTAAGGCTGTGTTTAATACATCAACAACATCGCCACCACCTTGAATCGCATTCTTCAACGACTCTCCAGTACCGGCGCCTGCAAAGGCTCCTAAGATGCCACCACCGACAGCGCCGGGAAGCCCTAATACACGGCCTGCTTGAGCGCCTCTAGCCATCCCTGTTAGTGAGCCTGCTGCTTCAAGCCCTGTCGGAAGATAGGGAGCAATCAATTCCATCACACCCACATTAGGCTTTGACACCATCGGAGGCTGTTCAGGTATTTGTGCCATCGGAACATCCGGAGAAGGCATAGGCGTTGGAGTGATGCCTAGCTCTTTACGGAGTTGTTCCATCCGAGCTGTCATTTCTTCTGGAGTCATTGACATTAGAACATACCTTCTGCAAGACGTTGCTGTGCTTCTAAGCGATAGTATTCCATCATCTTGTTACGACGATCTGCTACGTTGTATGTGCGAATCTGCTCGTCAGACAATGTTCCTAATTCATTGTCAAATTGAATCGCTGTCATGTGTTCTGCATAGCGTTGCTTATACAAATCTGCGAACAATTTCTGCACTGTCTGAGGACGAAGTTCTCCACGTGGGGCTTGTTGTCTCAAGAATGCCAAGTCTTTATCAGACAAAGCGCCCTTCAATGCACTTGCAGCATCCAATGTAATCTTTCCGCTGATGACATCCAAGAGCTGATTAGCGAATGCTGTGCGCTCTGCAGCTGGAATACCTAACGCAGCTCCAATTTCAGCGGCATAGCCTCTAGCTCCTGAAGCAAAACCTACAGAAGCATCTGGCAACACTTTCAGCATATCCCCCACTTGACGAACACTAGCGTCTGCACCATCTCCAGCTGCAATCACATTTGTGTAGCTCTCTAGCTTTGCTTCTACCACTCTATTGCCAACACCGCTCACTCCGCCAGTGCGAGCACGAGCTTTAACACGCTCTTCAATCAATCTTTGTTTCTCAGCTTCTGAAAGATTTGTTGCGCTCAACTCTTTCATAAAATCTGTTGAATTCAAAGATGACAGACGTTCTTTATTAAGCTGAATTTGTGATTGTACTTCTGCTGTTTGCTCTATTGTTTTTTCTAAATCAGCTGTTTGTTGCATCAGCTCGCCGGGAAGAAGCTGTGTTGTTCTAAACGCCTCTGATCTTCGTTGTTCTGCTAAAGCCGCTGAAGCAGCCTGTTGAGCTTGAATGTTGTTGATGGTGGGATTACGTGTTGCAATTTCTGTCGCAATACGCTCTTCGTCATATCCGGCGGCAGCCAATTGCCTAGCCTGTTGAGCTAGTTCTGTCATTGACTTTTGCTGTGTTAATTGCAGCTCTGCTTGCTTTTGACGAATCTCTTGAGCACGAGCAATCAAAGCATTAGCCGCATTGACATTCCCAGCTTGTTGTAAACGCTGTGCAGCGGCTTCTAAGCTCGCAGGGTCTTGGAGCTTTGTACCCTGCATTGCCTGCTGAGCCTGTGCAGCCTGACGCTCTTCAGGCGTCACTGTCAGTTGTGAAATAGCCTGTCCAAGCCTAGGCTGCCCGACAGCGCTTAGCATGCCTCCTACGCCCTGTGTAGCGCCTCTGAGGGCCTGTGCAATATCTGCGCCCTGACTAGCCAATGCTTGATTGGTGACGTTTTGATAAATAGAAGGCAAAGCCGACATAGCCCCTGTAATAGGGCGTTGTTGTTGTATTCCTAATAATGATTGTTGACGTATCCGATCAAGCTGTTCTTGTCTGATTTGCTGCGGAGTTTTTAACAATTGTGAGAGTAGTCCGTCTGCCATGTTCTTCTCCGTTAGCTTACCTTGCTCTTAACCCAGTCAACCAAAGCATCAATGGCTTCTCCTGCAACACTTGTTCCGTCTTTTCCTGAAGCAAACAATCCAGACAATGCTTGTGACAATGACTTCAATCTGTCTGCCTCTAGTGTGCTTAAGTTGCCTAACAAGCCAGAGACAGCTTCCACTTCTGTGATGCCAAGGTCACGCAGCAATTGTGCTCTGCTCTTCGCCACATCTGTTTCCAATTGCGAGAATGGCACTGTTGTTGCCAAAGCACCCAATGCTTGTTCCTCTGGAGCAAATGCACCAGCTAGCAAGCCTGAGATGTTTTCTAAGCGTCCTTTCTCTAATGCTTGAGCAAGTGTTTGTGCGCCAAAGATGTCTTTAGATTGTTGCTCTACAATGGCCTGTTCTAACGCCAAAGCTTCTGGTGTGCCGCCAAAGGCTGCTGTTTGTGTCCCTAAGCGTCCTTGTGCTGCCAAGCGATTCTCCAGCGCTAGTCGTGCACGTTCTGTCTGAGGATCACGAGTGGCTTGCACTTGCTGATAGAGCTGCTCTGCTGTAGGACCTGCAGTGCCTGCTAAGGCTTGTGCTTGTCCAAACAAGGATTGTTGCAATGCAGACATCTCAGGCGATAGGGCCACACCTAGCGTTGGAGCCCCCGTTGTAGGATCACGTGTAATCCCTGTTTTACCAGCGCCTGTGGTGACAGCGAAGGGCGTGAAGGCTAATTCACCTAATGCGCCTGTCTCAATCCCGCTGATGGTTGTAGGAATGTCTCCTAATTGTTGTTTTAAATAATCTACTGGTGTATCTCCATAGAGATAGGGCAGTAGTGCGGAGCCTGTTCCAAGCGTACCAGTGAGGAGGCCGCCCCAATCAAAACCGCCGGTGGAGGTAGTACCGCCTCCATAAGCTAAGTCGTACAAAGCTGCGTCATTATCGCCCATTAGTATGTTCCTCCGTCAATTGTACCCGCTGTCAACGTACCTGTGACATTGACGGTGGCTGCTGTAACAGTGCCTGTGAATGTCGGACTAGCCGTATCAGACTTACTAGACACTGCTGTTGCAATGTTATTAAATTCTGTGTCGATTTCGCTGCCCTTCACAATCTTTGAAGGGTTTCCTGATGCAAGGTCGTCCTTCGCCGCAAAGTTGACAGACTTAGTGTAATTACTCATCAGACTATCCTTCCTACGAGTGCGTGTATATCAATTTTCTGAATTGAGAATGGAGCATTGTTTATCTGTGCTTCCAATCCAATCTGAACAACAGTGCCTGCTCCGCTAGTGTTTACACCGGGCTTCTGTATCACAACACTGGCATTATATTCAGCATTTGATGTGTTGTATTCAGCAATGCCGTATTCAGCAACATTGGCTGAAGCGAAATTAAACACTTGCTTTGTGTAGGCTGATGTATAATCATAGCCCCAGTTGAGCGTCGCTGTTGTGTTCTGACCACCAATAATGGTGATGTTCAGCTTCTTCAAGAATTTCAAATTAGAAGAGGCTTGGAAGTCAAGATAGGAAGAGAAGTAGCGGAACTGGTAGGTGTTTGTGTTATCATTGTAGCCTTTGTATTCTGACACACCTTCAGAGCCACCAAACAACAATGTCCCATCACGTTTCGTACAAGCAGAGCGAATTGTTATCCCTGTCCACAATGTAGCTCTATGACTCCCATCCTGCAATGCTGTTCTCATGTCAAAGCAATAGACAGCGTTTGATGTTGGCAACGACAACAGATAGAATGCTTCGTCTTCTGAATAGGCTGATTTGATGGGCACTGTCTGACTAAGCGCTAACGTCATCAAATCACTACGGACATTCTTACTGATGTCACGCATTGGCAAGCTCTTCTCTTGCACAACACGGTTGAAGCTACGTACACCAGAGTCGGCTAGGAATATCAAATCATTCCCTGTGTATTGCACACTGTCACGAGCAATACAACCAACTCCTAGGACGGTGTCAGCAAGCTCCATTGTGGCAGGATCTTGTGGACCTGAATAGACAAGGATTTGACGTGTGCCAAAGATGATGAGAAAGCCGTTGTGAGCCGCTAAAGCCTCAATCCGATCACTCTGGTCAGCCCACACCTTGTTAAGGTTGATGGAGCCTGCGCTACCTGTGTCCCAAGAGAAGCCATTGAGCAAGTCAGACCAGTAGATGGTGCTTCTGTTCGCATCAACAGCCCACAAGCGTCCAAAGGCGGCTATCACTTCGTTGCCCTGTGGCACTGTACCGCTGTAGGCTGGGACGCCTGTGTAGCTTCCACTGTTGCTAATTAGGTCGATGTTTGTCCCATCGTAAAACATCGGATTGTGGCTGTCTTGGAACAAAAAGAAATAGCCATTGAATGTAACACCTTTCCAATTGTCGCCTGTGATGGTGACACCAGAGGGTGTGATGTCTGTTAGTGTTGTGTCGCCTGTGAAGATGGAGTTGTTGGCTGTGACAATTGTTTCTACATTGCCTGCTGTGTCTAGATATTCAAACACACCACTGACGACAGAAGAGCCCAACACAGACGGATTGTCTGTCTTGAGTTCGTAGCCCTTACGTGCTGCAATACGGCCAAACTGGTCGATGACGGCATTCTCAGCAACAAGGCAGAATTGCTCACCAATGCTAATCGGGCTATCCATGGTGTTGATGCCAGCAAAGCCCGGTGCAGAGATGGTGATGTTACGAAGAGGCTGCGCCATTAGATAGTCCGCCAAATAGTTTCTTCGGGATGACGTCCAGCGTCCATTGCAATTGCATCTGACATTGTCTGTGATGCTACAAGCAATTGCTCTTGTGCAGATTGTCCTCCGCTTTCTCCACGTTCACGTAGAGCAAAGGCATAGGCGTATTGAATGACAGGATCGTCTGGAATGTCTAATTCGTCTACATCGGCTGTGAAGCGCTCTGTACGCTGTACAACATCAAAGCGAAGTGTGTAAACACCATCAGGGATGGGATAGACATCAATGAGCACATCTTTGTTGCCATCTGTGCCATTGTATGTATAATAATGTGGCTGTCCTTCAGCGGGGTCTCCGTTGAGGAACACATTAGTCATCCAATCGCCAGTTTGATATTCTAAAAACCAATTGCTTGTGTCGTTGACAGCACGTAACACTTTGATGCGCTGACCACCGCCTGTTAAGGCGTAGTTGAATGTACCGCTGGTTGTTGTGGCTGTTAAGGTGCCACGTAGGGCTGCCCAGTCCCAAGCGTCTTCAACAAAGCGTTTAGCATCATTGACAAACTCGCCCACTAAGGCAGAATAGCTGTTTTGGTCTACGCTAGACACCGTAGGCTCACGGAGTCGGCGGAGGACAGCATTGACAAGCTCTAGATACGTCATTGTGTTTCCTCAGTGTACACTATATTGTTTCAATTGTCAAGTTTTATTTCTACCAGACAACATACCTAATGTGCCAAGTGGCTCTATGTTCTGTAAGAAATTAAATTGTGTTTGATAACGCCCGTCGCCAATAAAACCTGCTGGTGTTGTTTTCTTGCCTTCTAAGGCCCCTAAGCTAAGCCCTAAGCCGCCTAAGAGTCCTGAGAAGTCGAGGAGGTCTAATGTGGGCGCTTGAATGTCTGGACCTGTGATTTCTGGAATATCAACAGCCACTTCAGGCAGGTCGATTCCGACTTCTGGGATGTTTATGTCCACTTCTGGCAAATCAATTTCTGGGAGATTTTCAGAAATATAATCATCTAATGCTGCGCCTCCTTCATTGATGGCATTAGCCAACTCAATAACACCTTCTTTCAAAGGACCTGCTGCTTCTGCAAAAACATCACCGGCTGTTGTGCCTAACTTTGTAATCACATCTCCCGCTTCAATAGCGGCTTTTTTAGCTGGGTCAAATGCTCCGGCTAACAAGTCTCCAGCGGCTACAACAGCGTCTTCCAAGCCGCTTAAGATGCTTGTGTCAATGTCAATGTCTAAGCCGCCTGTGACGTCTATGTCAATGTTGGGTCTAAAGCCTTCTTCATACGACTTCTTAGCCCCATCAAAGACAGCATCACCAATGTCTTTACCTTGATCTAAGCTGACGGCTGTTTCTAATCCGCCTTTAACAAGAGCAATTTCGTTTGTTGTCTCAGCGCCTAATTCACCGGCCACTTTGTCTCCAAAGTTGTTTGCCAAGGCTTCGGAGACATCAGTGCCTGTGGCAACATCTAAGACAGTGGAAGTGACTTCAGGATTGTCTTTCAACACTTTAGCAATTTCTTCACCGCCCTCTACAGAGCCAATAGCATCTGTAACGCCAGCAGCAATGTCATCTCCATAAGCGCCTATCACAACATCTAATGGATCAGCACCGTCAATCAAGGCTGCACCGGATGTAACAAGTTTTTTTACTTCACTTGTAAACACATCGCCTAAGGCCAAATCTGCATCCATTTCTAAGCCTGTAGCGCCGCCTAAGTCTAGGCCAGCCCCGGCGCCTGCATCAACAGCAGCGCCGCCTTCAATGCCTGCTCCGACATCACCGCCTACAGATGTTGTTGTTCCAAAGACGTTGTTGCCTGCGATGGCTAAATTAGCAATCTGACCAGCAGACAAATCGTCTCCGCTGTCCAATGTTGAATATGCATCTAACCCTGCTGCAACAAGTTTTGTGACAGGATCGGGCGACACAGCCGCAACAGTTTTAATGGCTGCTTTGATGTAAGGATTTTGCAGAGCAGCATCAACGCCTTCAATGCCTTCTCTAGTGATGTCTTCTAAGTTGGCTAGTCCGTCTGAAATGCCCTGTAGTGTGTTCCCTAAGATGTTATTGCCAAAGACAGACTTAAACATCCCACCGCCGCTGTCTTGCCAAACAGCGTATGTATTTGACCTTGCTAAAGAAGGATCAATATAATTGAGCACTGTAGTGCCTCTTGTTGGCGCTGGTCCTGCGTCTGTCGCATAGACAAAATCAGTCCCTATTTTACCTCTTCCGTCATAAGGCAATGAGGCTGTAGAGGCCATTCCTGTAATAGCACCGTTGGTATCCGTAACTTTATAACTACTCACTCTTAAGTTTGTAGAGTCGACAACGTCTTTCGGTATCAAAAACCCTTGTTTAGAGACAAGCCTACTAAGGTCATCATTAGCGCCACCAGTGATGCCGTAAAGAGCTTCTCTGCCTTTTGATCCTGTTGCTTTTTCAGGGATGTCCGACAAATCTACGCCAACAGCGGAGTTGAATATCTCGTCTCGTTTATCGCCTACGAATGCTTTTGAATAATACTGGACATCGGACTTTTCCTTGCCCGGAACATCACTCTCGTAAAGATAGCCTTGGTTGATGAAGCTGTCAGAGACAAATAAGAAGTCGCCTTGGTTGGTTTTTAGTGTAATACCACTCAGCTTGTCACCAGTGTTAAACTCCGAACCAATTCCAGTGACAACAAGCTCACCATATTTGTCCGTGTTAAACGTAAGCTGCTCTGATGGCTTTGATGGCTCTTTTTTAATGTTTTGAGGAATAGTGATTCCAGATAAGTTTATTTTTTTTCCGGGGATAGCAGAAACAGACATCTAAATCACCACTTCTTACAAGACCAATAACGAGCACTTAGCTTATTAGGCGGGTTAGTGTCACATTTGTGGCGAGCTCTAAAGCTCTTACGTCTATCTGGCTGGTCTTTTTTGATGGTCATGTTTGGATCACCAAAGCGAATCAAACGAACATCATCGCCTTCTTTAGCCAACACAGCAAACTTCTTAGAGGCTCCCGGAGTGCGCTTAGGCTTGTTATAGCCGCTGAAGGTTTCCCCTCTGTATTTAATAGCCATTTAGCCTCCTTGGATGATGTCGTTGTATTCAATGAGCGAGACAAGAATTGTTGCTGAAGAACTTGCACTTGCTTGTATCTTATCGCCTTCACGCATATAAATAAATTCGTTGTAGTTGCCGCCAAGTTGAAAAAACTCTTTAGCGGATAGGGAGTAGCCGTCCAGCACAGACAAAGCAGACGCTGCCGCTGCATTATAATATTTGACAGTGAAGGTTTCTGTAGAGCCACTTGTGTTTGTTACATACAGCAACACCCACTCTGCTCTCTTTCCTGCTGGAACAGTGTAGATGTCTGTCAATGTTGTTGTCAGCGCTTTGCCTACACTTTTCTTTATCATTTCTTCTTCGCCGTCTTTGCTGCTTGCTTAAATGCTTTTGCTGTAGGAGCGCCCTTGCTGCCGGGCTTACGCATCCGCTCTTTAGAGCCTTCTTTGATGCGCTTGCGCTTAGCATGTATGTTAGCGTACAATCCTTGCTTAGCCACGTTTCTTCGCCTTTGCTTGCGCTGTCTTTGACAGGTCTTTCATGTGGTAGAGAGGCTTTGAAGCTGAAGAGTGTTTAGCACCTGAATGTAACGATCCGTCAGGCATTTTATGCACTCCGCCTTTGTGTTCTGTTCCATCTCTAAAATAGTGCTTGACACCCTTTGCCATTATTTGTAGCTCCGAATACCTTTAGAGCTGCAAGAGCCTGTTCCGCTATCCTTGTTAGGATTGGACATTGCTTTCTTCTTCTTCATGTTCTTTTCCATTTTGTAGCCGGGCTTGCTGTTGTACATCATTGCTTAGTTTCCTTCTGTCTGGATGGGAATACATGCCATGTTGTTGGGATTGTTCTTATCTGCCATCACTGCCATGGCGTCAGCGAAGCAGTCTTGGGGAGAAGTGTATTTCTTTGTTCCTGTAATTTGCATCATCGTAGGACCTATGACAATGTACAGAATTCCTACGACAGTCCACATACTATTTTGTCCTTCCTAATATTCGGTCTATGGCGTACAACAGCCCACTGAAGATTTCCTGTGGAGATGGGAGCAGCCATCCAAGAATTAGCAATATCATCACCCAAGGGGGGATGTCCTGTATTGTGTTCTGCACAACACTCTCAGCATTGATTTCGGAGCTGTTCTGCATCCCCACCACCTGCTGTGTATTCTCTGCTCCTATCTGGGCATTAGCGTTGACATCTGTGCCCCCATCGGGGATGATGGAGCCCATAAGCCCTAATGCTGAGCAGCCTGTTAAGAACAATGGCAAAAGCAGAAGAATGTATTTCATTTGCTGTTCACCGCAATGTAATAGAATATGTAACCTACTAAGCCAATGCCGCTAAGAATGGCAGCGCCAGCGACAACACCAACAACCCAATCATGTATTTGCTGTCTGCGTTTAGCTTTCTTGCGGGCTTCTGCTTTGGCTGTTTCGTCTCTCTTACGCTTTGCATTTGCTTGAAACTCTATC
>Ga0208161_1001511_pt1 | contig 12344 bp, 15 predicted proteins | sample CB_VirMetaG_3_FD_184538 | JGI IMG/M metagenome (GOLD analysis project Ga0208161, IMG submission 184538) | Freshwater to marine saline gradient viral communities from Chesapeake Bay - CB_1508_1S Viral MetaG (SPAdes) (version 4) | ecosystem: Environmental > Aquatic > Marine > Coastal | place: USA... | reverse complement strand
CTTAATATGGTGTCGACTTTCACACACGAGAGAGCGGGGCGAACATGGCACACGGCATCGAGGAGCGACGCGGCGCGGTCGCCCAGGTCATCGCCGAGGGTCGCTGGTCGACACACGAGCAGGCGCGACTCGCGACCGAGTTTGGCGTGTCGCACCGGACGATCGACAACGACCGGCGCGCCCTCGTCGGTGTCCGGCAGGGCGTCAAGCCGCGCGCGACGCTGCACACGCTGCCGCCGCCCGAGCCGACGACGGGCGGAGAGCCCGCGGTCCCGACCTCGAACGACATCAGCCGGATGACGCGCGCCGAGGGTCTCGGGTGGCTGCTCGACCGGATGGCCGACGCGGTGATCCACGGCGACCCCGGTAGCGGGGCCTACGTCGCCGCGGCGAAGGAGGTTCGCGCTCTGCTCGCCGAGCGCGAAGAGGTCCTCGAGCGCGACGCCTCCAAGCGCGGCAACGTCACGCCGGACAAGCTCGCTGAGGAGCTGGCCGCGAAGGTCGCGCGCCTGCCCGCCCCGGTGCGGCGCCGTCTGGCCGAGGCTCTCGCGGCGAACGGGTAGCCCGTGGACGGGCTCGACGACCTGCTCGGCCTCGCGTCGCTGCTCGGGTCGCTCGCGGACGAGTGCGAGGCGCGGCCGTCGGACTATATGACGTGGCTGCCGATTCAGCACGAGTTCTTGAGCGACCCGTCGCCGACGAAGATGATCCGCACGGGAAACCAGGCGTTCGGCAAGAGCACCGCCGCCCTGACCGATGTGCATTGGCACTGCATAGGCCGACACCCGTTCTACGACGTTCGCGCGCCGCCGGTAGAGTGGTGGGTCATCTGCGCGGCGTGGGGCCAGAGTATCGCGATCCAGAGGAAGTTCTACGACATCGCGCGCGCCGAGCTTGCCGAGCGGACGCAGTTCGACCCGAAGAACGGGTTCGGCAAGAACGACCCCGTCGCGATCTACAAGAACGGGTCAATCGTGCGGTTCAGGACGTCGAATCAGTCGAGCCTGTCGCTTGCTGGCGCGACCCTTGACGGCGTTCTGTGGGACGAGCCGCCAGCGTCGCCGCGCCTGTTCGAGGAGACCCGGAAGCGCGTCCTGCGGCGTAGGGGAAAGATCCTGCTCGCGATGACACCGATCGGCGCCCCGGTCGACTGGCTCAAGGAGATCGTCGACTCAGGGCAGATCAACGACCACCACACACGGCTCGAGCCCGCGCAGCTCATCCCCGTCGGGCATAGCGAGCCGCTGGAGCTGTCGGACGGCAAGGGCGGGTCGGTGGCGATGGATCAGGACTGGATCGACAAGCTCGTCGCGAACACGCTGCCGCACGAGGTCCCGGTCGTACTGCACGGCGAGTGGGAGACGCGGGTAGAGGGCCGCCTGTTTAGGGCCTGGAACGAGCAGACGCACGTTACGCCGCGCCGCCCTGTCGGGGAGGTCAAGATCGGCGTCGGGATCGACTACGGAACGAAGGTCGGCAAGCAGGTCGCGATCCTGGTCGCGGTCGACGAGGCCGGGGACTATCCGGCGGTGTGGGTGCTCGACGAGCAGATCAGCGCCGAGAACAGCAGTATCGCCGACGACGCGCGCGCCCTGTTGTCGATGCTCGACCGGAACGGGCTCAAGTGGAGCCAGATCGATTTTGCCTGGGGTGACCGGCTCTACCTCCGCGGTGTGACAGCGAAGGCCAACAAGGAGCTGATGCGGTCGGTAGCCCGGCAGCTCGGGATCAGCGTCCGCGCGCTCAACCCGATGATCCGCACGGTCAAGCGCGGCGCCGGCCGTGGCCAGGGCTCCAAGGACGCCGGCATCCGCTGGCTGCATCAGTGCATGGTCCGCGAGGGCGGGTTCAACGTCTCGCCGACCTGCCCGGCCTTGATCGAGGCCCTCAACCGGTGGGATTACCGCGACGACGACCACAAAGACAAGATCGACGCGCTGCGGTACGCGCTCCAGGATTACATCTTCGCGCGGGTGTCAAAGCGCCCCGCGGCGCCGTTCCTCCGGGTGTATTGACGCCTGTTCCGTGCTATGCTACGCGCGAGGCTTTCATGCAGCACTACGCCACCCGCAACCCGCCGATGCCGTCCGACGAGTACGAGTCGGCTCGCGTCAACGAGACCCGCCTGCGTCGTCGCCTGCTCGAGGGCGCGTGGAAGGAGGATCTGCGCGACCGGATGCGGCGGCAGGTCGGGCTACTCCGCGCGGACGCATGGGGCGAACCGTCGCTCGCCGTGAACTTCTTCGGCTCGCTGGTCCGCGAACTGGCGACGCTGTACGACGCGCCCTACCAGGTGACGCACGATCAGGCGTCGCCCGAGCAGACCGAGGCCATCATAAACATGATGCGCCTCGGCGGGCTGTTCGGCCTGATGCCCGACTTCCAGCGGATGACGCTCGGCCTGCGGGAGATGCTGATCCGCGTGTCCAGCCCCGCCCCGGGCAAACTTCGGTTCCGCGCGGTCACCCCGGACATGGTGCGCGCCCGGGCGACCGCGGACGACCCGTCGATCCCGATCGAAGTGCAGGAGTACCGGCGCCGCGTCGTCCCGAGCATCGGACGCGATCCGATCTGGACGGTCGACCACCTTTCGATCGCGAACCTCGACGCACCCGAGTATCGCGTCTTCGCGCTCAACGAGGCCGGCGACCTCGGGCGAGACGTGACGGCAGAGGTCCTGGGCGCGGAGTTCTCGGGCGAGGCGTACCCGTACCGCCGCAAGCCGCGCGACGGCGAGCAGGTCGGCCGCCCGGTCCTCCCCTACGTGCTGTTCCACGCGAGCGGCAAGCGTGACCGGCTGTTCGACCCGTTCGCCGACCACGAGATTGTGGACGGCACGCTCGACCTCGCCGTGCTGCATCAGATGCTGATGCACGTCTTCAAGGACGCGAGCTGGCCGCAGCGGTACGCCGTCAACCTCGAGGTGCAGGGCGCGGGCGTCATCGAGACGGCCGACGGTCGCCGCGCCGAGGTCGTCACCGACCCGGCTACCGTGCTGATGCTCGCCACCCCGCGGGACGAGGAAGGGCTGCCGCAGCCGATGGTCGGTCAGTGGCAGGCCGGCGGCGACGTCGACAAGATGGAGTCGACGATCTCGAACATCGGCGCCCGAATGGCGACCGACGCGGGCATCCCGCCGTCCGACGTCCAGCGTCTCGGCGGCACGGCCCGCAGCGGCGCCGCGATCAGCCTCACCAACGAGGGCAAGCGGAAGGCGCAGCGGAAGTACGGCGCGATCTTCTCCGACTACGACGAGCGCCTCGTCGCGCTGTGCGCCGTCCTGCACAACAGCGCCCACGGGACCGCGTTCGTCGAGGGCGGGTACACGGTCGTGTACCAGCAGATGCCGCTCAGTCCCGAGGAGCTCAAGGCGCGCCGCGAGGAGATCACCGAGATGCTCGACCGGAAGCTGATCGGCCCGGTCGACGCCTACATGCGCCTCCACCCGGGCACGACCGCGACCGAGGCTGCTCGGAAGATCGCAGAGGCCAGCGGCGAGGACCCGGCCGCCCCGGACATCGTCGCGGACGTCTCGGACGCGGTCGACGAGCTGGCGGCGCTGCTGGAGGATCTGCCGACCGACAGCCCGGCGCGCGACGACGTCGTCGAGATCATCGCAAGCCTTCGCAGCGCCATCGAGGGCCGAGCGGAGTAGTGCCCTACCGCCCGCCCCGATCCGTCGCCTCTGCTGCGGCCCGGTCGCTCGCCGTCCGCGGCGAGAAGCCGAGCAGCCAGCGCGGGATGACGCCTGTAGGCATCGCCCGCGCCCGCGACCTGTCGAACCGGGCAGCACTGAGCCTCACCACGGTCCGGCGGATGCTCGGCTACTTCTCGCGCCACCTGCCCGACAAGCAGGGCGCGACGTGGATCGAGCAGGGCAAGGGCTGGCAGGCGTGGCACGGATGGGGCGGTGACGCTGGCGCCCGATGGGCGATCCGCATCGTCCGGCGAGAAGATCGAGACTGGTTCGACCAGTGGGCGACCCGCCCACGCAACCGCGCGCTGATGCGCCACCTACGGAGAGCGAGATGAGCACCGAGACCCCGACCCAGACCCCAGAGGCCACCGCGCCCGCCACCAAGTCCGGCCCCGAGTCGGTCCCCTACGACCGCTTCCGGGCGATCCTCAAGGAGCGCGACGAGTTGCGCGCGACGCTCGACGCGCAGGTCAACGAGACGAACACCTGGCGCGAGCGAGCGGCGACGGCGGACACGCTGGCCGAGCAGCTCCGAGCGGCTCAGACGCAGCACGAGGCCGAGCGCGCCGCATGGGGCACGAAGTCCGCGGCGTACCAGCACGGCGTGACCGATTCGGATCTCGTCGACCTCGCGCTGTGGCAGTACGACCGGCTCCAGGTCGAGGCCGGCGCCGAGAAGCCCGCGTTCGGCGACTGGCTCGCCGGGCTCAAGGAGCAGCCGGACGCGATCCCGACGACGCTCGCCGGCCTCAAGCAGGTGTGGTCGCCGCCCTCGCCCGCCGCCGCGCCAGCCGCCGACCCCGCGCCCCAGCAGGCGACCCCGGCGCCGCAGGCCGCGAGCCCGACCACGGGCGCCCCGGTCACGACCGCTCGGCCCCAGCCCCCCGCGAACGCGGGCGTTGTCGGCAGCACGGCACCGCCCCCCGGCAGCCATGCCCCGGGCAGCATCTCGTCGATGAGCCCGGCGCAGTTCCGCGCCTGGTACAAGGAGCAGACGGGCATCGAATAGCCCTTGACAGCACGCCGGCTATCGTATAGCCTCTTGATACATAGGCCAGGGTCGCACCCGTCAACAGCGTAGGGCCGGAAGAACGCTTCCCCTCCCCACGCTACAGGTGTACCCATGGCCAACGAAGTCCTCTACTCCGGCCTCGGCGACGTTCGCGCCGCCGAGGTTCTCGACCAGCGCATCCATCTCCTGCTGGCCGACCGCCAGAGCCTGCGCAACCACCCCGCGATCATGCAGTTCGGCGACCAGTCCGGCAGCGGCTCGACCGTGCTGTCGGTTCCGTTCGCCGGCTTCGACGGCTACGACCTGATGGCGGCCGTCGCCGAGAACGCCTCGACCAGCAACACCGCGCTGACCGACGCCTCCGCGACCATCACCATCGCCCGTCAGGCGCTCCAGTACCAGATGAGCGACCTCGCGAACCTCACCGACTCGGTCGGGGTGAGCGTCGAGCGGATCGCGCAGAGCATGGTCGGCAGCGCCGAGATGCGCGCCACGGAGATGATCCTCAACGTCACGGACGACTTCTCGTCCAGTGTCGGCACCTCGGGCGCGGACATGACCGTCGACGACTTCTTCGACGCTCAGTTCACCCTGACCCTCGCCAACGTGACCGGCCCGATCGTCTCGGTGCTGCACACCCGGCAGCTCACCGACCTCCAGAACAGCCTGCGGGCCGAGGGCGGCGCGATCCAGTTCATCTCCGCGACGCAGGACATGCTGTCCGTCAAGGGCGTCGGCTTCGTCGGCTCGCTCAACGGCGTCGACATCTACGCCTCCAGCAAGGTCCCGACCGCCAACGCGGGCGCCGACCGCGCGGGCGCGATGTTCGGTCTCGGCGCCGTCGGCATCGCCGAGGGCTCGCCCCGCCCGATCCAGGGCGCCGGCTTCGTGTTCCCCGCGGGCCGCCGGATCATGGTCGAGTTCGAGCGCGACGCCGGCTACGCCTACACCAAGGTGGTTGGCAACTACTACGCGGGCGTCGCCATCCTCCAGGATGCGCTCGGTGTGAGCATCATCACCGACGCCTGATGTTCCGGTGTCGGGCGGGAGGGCGTGGTGTCTCCCCTCGCTCTCTCGCCCGCCCACCCGCCCGCCACCCCTGATCATCACTACCACGACAACCAGAGAGCGAGGGACAACCATGGCCGCAGTGCTGCCGCAGCGAGGGATCACCGGGCTCATCCCGCAGAATCCCGAGATCGACGACAAGCCGCTCAACACCGACCGTTCGCCGTACTTCACATTCATGTGGAACCACGCGCGGTGGGACGTCTTCCCCGACCCGGACAACGACGCCAACTACGTGTTCTTGCCGGTTCTCGGGACGCTCAAGCGCGATCCGGGGCTGGGCAGCGTCGACAAGAACGGCAGCACGACGCTCGCGAAGGCGGCCCGCGGCGAGAACGGCTGGGTCGAGATCGACACCCGCCACTGCCACACGACCGACACCCCCGACGGTCAACCGGGCTACGTGCGGATGTGGCGCGCCCGGAACGGCATCCGGCACGGATGCGCGTGGGAGACCCCGCGGGTCGTAGGAAACCGGGTGCACTGGAGCATCGACGAGGCCGGTTACCGGCGCTGGCTCAAGCGGCTCGTGACCGACGGCGTCATTGCCCAGCCCGACCCCGCCGTCATCGAGACGATCCTCGAGGTCGTCGAGCAGCGCGTCGAGCGCAGCAGGGGCCGCGCAATGAACAACCCGCACGCCGCCGAGCTGCTCCGCGACGCGGAGAAGCGCCTCGCCGCCATCCGCGCCGCCGCCATCCCGGGCAGCGAGCCCGAGAAGGCCCCCAAGCGGCGGGGTGCGTGATGAGCGAGAAGCAGGACACGCGCGACGCCTACGACAAGTTCCGCGGCAAGCTCCGCGAGAACGGGATGAGCAGCAAAGAGGCCGATCGCCGGGCTCGCGAGGCTGCAATCCGCCACGACGAGCGCCGGGAAAAGTCCCGGTAGCCCCTCCCTGAAGCTGCGGGCCGAGCCCGCATAGGAGTCCCCCTATGGCTTCCAAGTTCGCCGAACGCCTCCGCAAGCCCGTAGCCGCCCTCGGCTTCGGTGTCCGCTCGGCCGCCACCCAGCTCGACGCGAGCGTGCCGACCATCACCAGCGGCGCGGGCGCCCCGTCGGCCTCCGAGCCGTCCGGGTCGCTGTACCTGCGCACGGACGGGTCGACGCTCAACGAGGTCCTCTACGGCACGCAGGACGGCGCGGGGACGTGGAACCCGGTCGAGATCGCGCTCCCGACCGGTGCCATCAGCGACACGAACACGTACTACACCACGGACACCGTGGACGGTGCGTTCGACGCGCTGGCGCTCCAGATCGGCGGCGACACCGACGCGACGTTCAACTTCACCGAGGCCAACGTTCTCTCGGACGACGACGCCGTCTACGCCGCGCTGGAGAAGCTCGACCTCAAGATGGGTGACATCGCCAGCACGGCAAACGCCGAGGGCGCGTCCCTCGTCGGCGTCGAGGACAGCCTCTCGCTGCTGGCCGCCGCGAACGTCGAGGCCGCGCTCACCGAGCTCGCCAAGTACGTCCCGATCGCCCTCGCCGACCCGGGGGACGCCGCGGCCATCCCGGTCACCCGCTCGGCCTCGGTCGCCATCACGACCGGCGGCAGCGGCGAGACGAACACGCTGGCGATCCCGTCGTTCGTCGGCCAGGTGCTCGTCCTGTCGCTCGACGTCGACGGCGGCGGTGACCGGGTGGTCACCGTGGCCGGCGCCGTCAACCAGACCGGCAACAACACGATCACCCTCGCGAACGCCGGGGAGTCCCGCACGCTCCGCTCCGCGCAGGTGGCCGGGGCGCTGGTGTGGCGCGACGTCGGCGGCGACGCGGCCCTGTCGACCGTCTGATGCCGCAGACCCGCCAGCCCAGCATCCGACACGCTCCCGCCCCCTCGGCGGGGCCGCGTGCGGGCGCTGGTCTGTGCGGGTCGACGCTGCGGGGTGAGCGGTGAGCAGCGACGACACCCTCTACTACGCGCGGTTCCTCTACCCGACGATGGTAGAGCGCGGGCGCTCAAACCTGATCAAGTGCGCCGTCTACCGGTCCGGGCTGCTGGCGGCTCCGTCTGCCGGGACCGTCACGCTCTACAACGAGGACGGATCCCCGGTCGTCGACGGCGCCGCGGTGACCGTGTCGGGCAGCGTCGCGCAGTACACGATCCCGGCTGGCACGATCGCCGGGCTGACGCTCGGCGACGGGTGGATCGTCGAGTGGTCGCTGACGATGCCCGACGGCGTCGTCCACACGTACCGGAACGAGGCCGCGCTCGTCCGGCGGGCGCTCTACCCGGTGGTCACTGACGCCGACCTCTACCGGCGCGTCTCGAGCCTGGACCCGAGCGGCAACACGCCGCTGTCCAGCGCGACGACGTACCAGGAGCACCGGGACGAGGCGTGGACGGCGATCCAGAACCGGCTGATCGCAGCCGGCAACCGGCCGAACCTTGTCACGTCGCCGACCGCGCTCCGCGAGGCGCACCTACTGCTGACGCTCGCCCTCATCTTCGAGGACTTCGCGACCCGGCTGAACGACGCCTATGAGGGCCGCGCGGATGCGTACCGCCGGCAGTACGATCAGGAGTTCCGGCGCGTTCAGCTCAAGTACGACACGGACGACGACGGTACGCCCGACTTCGGTGGCCGCCGGTCCGCGGTGCCTACGGTCTGGCTCGGCTCCGGTAGGTGGCGCCGATGACCGCCCTGAGTTCGGCACAGGTCCGTCAGCGGATCGACGCGGCGATGCTCGCCGAGGGTTCGTTCAGCCGGTCGCGGTTCCACGCGGAGCTGTTCGGCCTCGACGCGCGGGCGCTGATGCACGGGTCCTACGCTGTCGGCGCCCCACTGATGGAGATCCACCCGACGACGCAGCGGCAGAGGACGAGCGAGGGCGCGCTTGTCAACCAGCAGATCGAGGTTCACATCGCCGGCAACCACCGCGCAGACGCGCAGGTGGCCGACTTCGACGCGCTTCTCGGGCTGGAGTCGACCGCGATCAAGGCGGTCGAAGGGGTCAGCCGCGCGGCACTGCACATCGTCTTCGAGTCGGCCCGCCGCGAGCTGACGACCGAGTTTGAGTTCGCCCTTTCCACGCTGACATTTCGCGCAATCCACCGTCTCGCCCTGGAGTAGACCATGGCCGCTTCGACCGTCATCAAGCACCTGTACGACGGGGCAATCGCCCTCGCCGACGGCACCGGAACCCCGGTCACGCTGTCGGTCCCGTTCACGACCGGCGACCTGTCGATCGACGGGCTCATGGAGAGCCAGCGCGCCGTGCAGGCGTACCAGTCCCGCGGGTCGCTGAACAGCATCCGGCTCGCGGCGAAGGAGTTCCCGACCTTCAGCTTCACCGCGCAGCTCGCGGACGTGTCCGACGCGACCGACCAGACGCTGATCGACTTCTGCCTCAAGCAGAACAGCTACTCGGGCAACGCCTCGACGGCGAGCGGTTCGGACGTCTACACGATCAAGATCACGCTGACGGTCGAGGGAACCGACCTCGGCGACAGCGCCGACCACACGATCGCCCTCGACGACTGCCACGTCACGCTGGCGATCGCCGAGGGCGAGCCCAACACCGTCACCGTGTCCGGCACCTGCTACGGCACCATCACGATGACCTGAGCCCGCAAGGGTAGAGAGCGAGGGACCTATGAAGACCGAGATCGTGACACTGGCGGGCGTGGACGTCGAGCTCCGACAGCCCACGTCCGTCGCCGCCCGGTGGGACGCATACGGCGCCGTCGCGCAGAACCCGGCCCGCGGATTCGCCGCGGCGCTGGGGCTCTGCTGGGCGGGGCCGAACCGCCCGAAGCCGCGCTATGCGGCGCACAAGTACGACCCACTGAGCTACGGCGGCGCGGTCCTCGACGACCTTGCCAGCCGTGGGATCTCCATCGCGGAGATCAACGGCGCCGGGCTCGTCGCGTGGAAGCTGTGCGGCGACGGCCTGCTGTCGGCGCAGGAGGTCGCCGAGGCGGAGGATTTCTCCAGCGGCGAGGAGGGTTAGACCGGGCCATCCTCGCCATCTGCCGAGAGTACGGTCAGCCGCCGTCGTGGTGGCGCGGCCTACCAATCGAGGAACGCGCGATGCTGCTCGCTGACGCCAATCTCCGCGCCCGCGAGGCCAGCAAGGCGGCCGGAAACAAGCAGGCACGGGCGCCCCGCCCGCGCTATAATGCGTCGGAGAGCGGCGAGTCCTTCTGGTTGTCCGATGGCTGATCCGATCACCGGCAAGGTTGACGCGCGGTCGATGGCTGTGCTCAAGCGGCTGGAGTCTATCGCGAGCCCGCGCTCGGCTCGGCTGCGTCGTATCATTCAGGAGATGGATGAGACGGCGGCCGAGCTGGAGCGGCAGGCGAAGATCGGATGGCCCGTGTCCCGCGACACGTCCGGCGCGAAAGACGAGAAGGCGCGCGGGACCGACCGCGAACACAGCATCGACCAGTTCACCCGCGAGGTCCGTCTGACCGGGTCGCAGGTGCGCGTCGTCGTCGCAAACACCGCGCGGTACGGCTACTACATCCGATCGAACATGGTGGGCGAGTCCGACACCGAGCAGCGTCGCCGGTACTTCTGGCGCAAGGGTACGCCGGTCGATCGCTACGTGGCACAGACGAAGGTGGGCCGCAAGAAGCACGCATTCACGTTCCAGATGCGCCAGCCGGCAAAGAAGCTGACGCGGCGCCTCGTGCGCGAGCTCGAACAGGATCTCGTCGAGATTCTCCGCGAGGTGCTGTGATGCCAGCCGGACGTGAAACGATCGCGATCTCGTTCCAGGCCGAGCTGGGCGACCTCAAGAAGCAGCTTGCGCAGATGCCCGGCGTGACGAAGAAGGAAGCCGCGGCGATGGTCCGCGAGCTGAACACCGGATTCAAGCAGGCCGAGCGCGCCGCAGCGAAGGCCGCAAAGGCGAATCAGCGGTCGTTCTCACAGATGGCCGATTCCGCGAAGATGGCCGGGGCCGCGCTTGCTGGGGCGGCCGTGTCGGTCGTCGCGCTCGGGCAGGCGTTCGCCGACCTACAGAATGAACTCGCGGACGCGAGCGCCCGGTCTGGCGTCGCAGTCGAGACGCTCGCCGGCCTGCGGCTGGCCGCCGAGGGCAGCGGGCTGGAGTTCAAGGCGCTCGAGGGCGGCCTGAACCGACTGCCGAAGGCGATGAGCGACGCATCCCGCGGCGTGGGGACCGCTGCCGGCGCGTTCAAGGCGCTCGGGGTCGACGTCCAGAACGCGGACGGCAGCCTGCGCAGCGCCGACGCCGTGCTGAGGGACACGTTCGAGGCCCTGAGCGCGGTCCAGAACCCAGCCGAAAAGGCCGCGCTCGCGATCGACCTGCTCGGTCAGCGCGCCGGCCCCGCGTTCATCCAGTCCGGCGCGATCGACAATCTCGACGCATTCGTCGGCCTCGCGACCGAGTTCGGCGTCGACGTCGGCCCGCGTGCGGCGGCGAGTGCTGCCGAGTTCCAGCGCGCGATCGCGACCCTCAAGACCGTGTCACAGGGCGCGCTTTACGACTTCGTCGACAGCATCGGCGGGCCGGGCGGAATCAACGCCGCGCTGGAGATCGGGCTTACGTCCGTGATCGTGTTCGGCAAGGTCGCACAGAGCGTCTTCGCGACGCTGACCGAGCAGATCGGAAGCATCGTCGGCCCGCTGTCTGAGGTCGCGGTCGAGCTTGCGGACGGCGACATCGGCGGGGCGTTCCGCGCGCTCCAGCGAAATCAGGACGAGCTACTCAGCGGGATCGCGGGCACGAATCCGCTCGTCCTCGGCTACCGGCTCGTCGCGAACGCCATCGAGGACGCGGGGGAGGCTGCCGACGAAGCCCGACGCGCCCTCGCCCTGCTCGACAAGACGGTCGCGGGAGGGACTCAGCGCGTACCCGGTGCGCAAGGCCGGGAGGGCGCGCAGGACGCATCAGGAGCGCCGATCGTCGCCGACACGACCGAGGGCACCGACAAGGCGATCACGGACCTCCAGCGGCTCCGAGACGCGCAGCGAAAGGCGGTCGAGGACCGCCTGAGCGAGCGCGCCAAGATCGAACTCGCGTACATGCGCGAGCGCGACCTGATCGATGAGGCGTACCTCTCGGGCGCGGAGCTCGACGAGGTCAACGCGGCGCGCGCGGTGTCGGAGGCCGAGCGACGGATCGCGCTCGCCGACCTCGAGGAGCGGCTGCACGCTGAGAAGCTCGCCCGCATCGAGGAAGAGCGGAACAAGACGATCGCGAACATCAGCGCGACGGGCGACGCCCTCGGGGCGCTGGCGATGCTGTCGGGCTCGGTCGCCGAGGCAATCGCGAGCAACGGCACCAAGGGCGCACGCCAGCAGGCTGAGACCTTCTTCGCGCTCCAAAAGGGTCTGAGCCTCGCGGTGATCCCGATCAAGCTGGCTGAGGCGCTGATGGTTGCGCAGACGCAGCCCCCGCCGCTGAACGCGCTCCAGTCGGCTACCGCGCTGGCTACGGCCGCGGCATCGACCGCGGCTATCGCAAGCGCGAAGGCGCCCACGTTCGACATGGGCGGAATCATCAACGCCGGGACCGGCGACCAGCGCCTCGCCGCGGTCATGCCTGGCGAGGCGGTGTTGAACCGGGCCGCCACCGCACAACTCGGTCCCG
>Ga0208161_1001510_pt1 | contig 12347 bp, 18 predicted proteins | sample CB_VirMetaG_3_FD_184538 | JGI IMG/M metagenome (GOLD analysis project Ga0208161, IMG submission 184538) | Freshwater to marine saline gradient viral communities from Chesapeake Bay - CB_1508_1S Viral MetaG (SPAdes) (version 4) | ecosystem: Environmental > Aquatic > Marine > Coastal | place: USA... | reverse complement strand
TTGAACTCAAATATATTGAATTTAGGATTGTTCATTCCAGAAGTCCTCCAAGGCATCATCCAATAGTTTTTGAGTATCCAATTCCTTTTTCTTATCTCTTAACTTCTTCGTATCAAAAGTTAGTGTCGGAGTAATACTTCCATTCTCCTCCACCTTGATCTTTGCCCCAAACAAGGTTCCCTTTGGTTGTATCTCAACTTCATTATGAGAGTTTAGTTTTACCTCTCCAACATCTGTTGTTATTTTTAAATACCCTGCCCTTGCAACAAGATCTACAATTTCCTCATTATCATCAGGAAGATTACTGATTGACATAAAAAAGGGGAGCTTAGAACTCCCCACTATTTATTCTACAAAGTCATTTACCTCTTATGCATACGAGTAACAAATCCTAGCAACACCTTGACTGGGTGAAGCAATGGTAGAGAATGCTCCATAAGACAAGTCAAGGTCTCTACCCGATACATAAGGTCCACGGTCATTTACACGCACAATCACAGACCTTCCATTTGATTGATTGGTCACCCGTAATCTTGTTCCAAATGGAAGCCAACGATGAGCGACTGAATTTCCATAAGCATTGTATCTTTCTCCGTTAGCAGTTGTCTGCCCGTGATAGCTATCGCCAACTCCATAATGTGATGCGAGGGAACATCCGCTCGCTGCTTTTGCTTGAAGGGGTGCTAGTCCTGCAGAGGCAATAGCAATAATTGAAAGTGTTTTGAAAAGCATTAAATTCGTTGAACTCTACATCCGTATAGAAGAGGGGTCCACCCTTTTCTCAAAGGGCATCTTCCACGGCTCTAAATCAAAATCAAAATCTCATAACAAAAAACCCACCGTGAAGTGGGTCAAACATAATAGTGTTCTATTTATAGTTTGTCAAGAGCTCCATAGATTTCCCTCAACAGTTCGTCTTCTCAACAATCCCTCTTCAACTTTTGTTCCAGGATTTCTATAAAGCTTCAATGTCTCTGGAACCTTATCCCATTCTTTATTTTTAAGAACTCTTGTGATTGTACTGAAATTGGGAGATCCATAAAATCTTTCACCGAGATTGTATGCAAATGATAATAGAGCCCCACGTTGATTATCATTCATCTCATACCAGTATGGAATTTTTGTCAAGTGTGGAATAATTCTTTTTTCTATTTCAAATACTAAAAGTGAATCTGCATACTTTTGAGTGATCTTCCTCCCATACTTAAATGGTGACCCATCAAAATCTCTTGTACTTCCCCATCCAATTGTGATTGGAAGCCCTCCAGTGTATGGATCTGGGTATGCGTTCAAATGACATCCTTCAAATTGTTTGATTATTTCAAGGCCAACCAGTGGTGTGATTTGATTACTGATTGGCATCTCTACTTTTTTACTTCAAAGATTCGTCCCCAGCCATTATTGCCTCCAGGACACCACCTAGAGGACAGTTCTGACCTCTTGTAGACCGCTCCCTTACCGTTATAGACTGATCCAGTGTATCCGTCGTTTAGAGACCCGTAGGGGTCATTTACAACGTAGTCTCCGTCAGAGGTCTTACCAATCACGACACACATGTGCCCACCAGTTGGATTTGATAAAGGGCCACGGTGTAAAATTCCAATGACAATTGGGTTTCCAATTTCGAGTTCCCGATCCAAGTCACTGAATTTGAGGCTGTAGGAAAATCTGGATTTGATTCCGTATGACTCTAATACCTTTGTTTGAACAGAATGATCTGTCGTATCTCCGATTGAAAATACCTTTCGGATGTACTCATCATCACCCTTTTCTCCATCTAACGATCCAGGCTTAAAATAAGCAAGACACATAGCACAGCTGGAACTATTACAAGTGCGGTTAGCATCTCTATAATTGTCTGTCTGAGGATAAAATGGGACTGGAAGAATTGTAGTGCTAAGAGATTCTGACTTATTTCTATAAGTCTTTACCCAAGTTGAATCATCCTGAAGAAGTGGACTGTCAAATAAATCTTTCTCTAATAGTTCAACAGCTTTTACATGATTTAAATTATTTTCATCGTAATACTTGAAAAAGTTGTGAAGATCTATTCTCATGATACTTCTATACTAATAAAAGTATTTATGAAAAAAGGGGGGTAATTACACCCCCCGACACTATTTACCAAACTCCAGGAATCAGTTGCCCTGTAGAAAGGTACACAATAGACATAACGACAAATCCAATCATTGAAACTCTACCATTAATAAGTTCCGAAGATTTTGTCCATCCAAAATTTTTCATAATAGTTTCTCCTTAAAAAGTTTCCGAAAGTTTTTCTACAGAATAAGCTAAAAGAACAAAGAAAGCAACACTTGTTACTGTGAAGAGAAGTTCAACCATCAGAAAATACCAAAGAATAAGTTACCAGTAATGGAGTACGAAATGATTCCGGCAATAACTCCGATCATGCTCCATCGGCCGTTAGTCCTCTCCTTCACTTGATTTGGAGTAATCATTCCATAGTTCTCATAATACATTACAGGTTCTTTTGCAAAAACGTTTTGTTGACCAAATTCATTGGTTATTACAGTCATTATAGTTTTATGAAGTTTTACAACAATAGTATATAGAAAAAAAGAGAGTTTGTCAACTCTCCACTGTTATGATATTCTGACATCAACTATCTGGTTGTTTGTAGGATGTATTTTCTACTACTCTACCAAGATATGGATCGTAATTCATATACTCACGAATATCAATTGATGCTCCCTGTTGTTGCCAGTAGTTCAATAATGCATCATGAGGACCTTTGTGAAAGATACTGAGATGATCTGTGTGTATCGTTGAACCCATGTCTAGGTTATACAGGAACAGTGGAATGGTATAAGTCTTACCAGTCTCTAGAATAGTGTCCTCAGAGACTGCTCTAGGTTTAATTCCATTGTCCAACCTAAACTTATCTCCACGAACATGATTTCTCACAAGTTTAGATGCATGATGTCTTGTAATCAAATAGATTGCTGCAGAGAAGTCATTGACAAACTTTAGATGCAATCGAACATGAATGTCACCAGTGCAGATGGTAGTCAGTTGAACACAGTCCCAGTCATAAGGAATGAGTGAAAAGAAATCTTTCCAAGTAAAATTCCAATACTTCACTATGTCAAAATTTACATCGTCCTCTACAATCAAACAATAATTATCATTAGTTTGCTCATAAAAATGTTTGATTGCCTTAAGATGAGACATACAACATCCAAGTTCATTTTGAGTGATGTTGTCTGGAATTGTACCCTTTAAATGAACGGAAACATCATCATCTCTTCCATCATACCCAGAAATACGAGTATGATTTTTGATTTGCCAATAGTCAAATTGATCCTCCATGTACTCTCTGCGACGAGTATCGGCATCTAAATTTAACCAATAGATGTGTGGAATTCCTTCAAGTTTAAATGTTGATTTGTTCTTATCTCTGGTCATCAAATTCTCTCCCACTCTTCAGGTATCAGATCTCTAGTATCATGATCTTTTGTGTATCCATTTGCCCCAAACCATTGAACTGGAGTAATAACCCTCTTATTCTTATTATTGGATAACCAAGCTCCCCACCAAGAATAAGATGAGTTTGCAATAATAAAATCACTACACAAAGACATCAAACATAGATCAACTCTATTATCAGTATTCTCAGAGATCATAAACCTATCGTCTGAAAATAACTCCTGATTACTACACCATTCAGGATCGTCTGAGAATACGATCACATTACGATCATTATCAAAACGACTTAATGCGGATGAGTAATAGTCAAGAGTACATGGTGGGTGGTTCTCACTGTTGGTGATGTAATCCGTTCTACGAACATGAAGTGCGACTGGATTATCCACATCAGAAATCATTTCCTTACATGGTTCAAGAACCTCTCCCTTAAAGGTAAAGTCCTCACGGATTTCATTCTCAATGTGTTTGAAATACTTCTCAGTTTGAAAGTATCCCTGAAGACTTACATGATCCGGACATAAACGGAACAGTTCTTCATCAAAATGAAACTGTCTCTCATGGACAACAGGAGCATACCCATTATTCAGCAGACCAACATTAACCCTAAGATCAAACAAATCAAAGAGTTCTGTCCTCAGTTTATTTCCAATTCCATCATCAACTGGCTGTGTATGGTTTGGAATACAAATGTCGGCGCCAATGTTTCTAGCAATTCCCTTGAGAGATGCATACTGAAACATTTGATTGGCAAGACGACCCATTCGTCCCAATGCATTAAATCCTATCATTTCAATTGTAATCTACGTTTTTTAAGATAGTCCTGATTTTTATAATACTCTACCAGTTGGTCTTTGTCAAATGTCTTGATTGTATTCCAAAGTTGCCAATTATTATTGAAGTTTGGATTACTGAACCAAGAGTTGTGTGTTCTGGAATGTTCTAAGTGATAGACGTAGTTGTCTATTCTAGCAATACGATTTCCAAGAACATTCATACGATAGTAAAACTCATCATCCTCACATCCCCAGGAAACAAAGTTTTCATTCATCATGTAAGAATTGATGTACTTCTGACGATTTACAAACTGACACCATCCGATTGTGGAATTGGAAAGTCTTTTTCTTCGATCAAGTACATCCGTTCCCCGTGAAGATCTAACAAACTCATCATAGATTTCCATGTTAAAATCAGCACACCACTGATAAATCCCACACTGATAGGGATACACCACATCTGCCTGATCGTTGATAATCAACTCATACGCCTGTCGATAAGATGAAACTGGTAAGATGCAATCAACATCATAGTTTGCAACAACCTTTGTATTGGAAGCAGCGATAAGGTCATTTAAAACCCTACTCTTACAGAAGAGAGGTTCATTACTCTCTTCATACAAATGAGTTAGTCGTTCGGTATCAACATACTTCTTAATCTCAGGAAGTGCTCTATACCTAAAGGTATTTCTATGAGACACTTCCTTTACAATCACACGAGCATTAACATGCTTCAACAAATAAGAAACTGATGCAATGACATTTCTCAGTCTGTCTTCAGTCTCAATTCTGGTGGGAATTAAAAAAGTAAGATCCATCACACAACACTCCAACTTTCTGGAATTAGATCATCCATGTGATAGTGATCATACTGAGGACCAAACCATTTCTTAGGTGCAACAACTTTCTTATCTGGATTGTTAATCAACCAAGCACCCCACCAGGAGAATGATGAGTTTGCAATAATAGCGTCAGTACAGAGAGACATCAAACATAGATCAGTCCAGGGAACTCTTTGACCATCATCAAGTTCATCAGTTGTCTCTGAGAACATGAACCTATCTGGTCTAAAGAAGTCTTGTTCTTTACACCACTCAATGTGATCTGAAAACACAATCACTGGAACATCTTCAGGAAACTCTGCAAGAGCTCTTTCATAATAATCAAAAGTACAAACTGGATGTGCTGCCTCCAGATTTACATAGGCCCAGGGTAGTTTGGGATCACCACGACGAATGTGTAAGAAGATCTTGCGGTCTCCGTCAAGACTATCCATCATTTCTTTACATGGATCGTGAATACAATCTTGAAACTCAAAATCCTCTCTAATTTCCTTCTCTACATTCCGAAAATACTTCTCGGTCTGAAAGTATCCGTCAAGATTTACTCCATCTGGGCATTCATTAAAGAGTTGTTCATTAAAGTGAAACTCCTTCCAAATAGCCCAAGGAACATTTTCGGGAATACCATGATGTTCCTCTGTGGCTCCTGTCATCTTGAATGTTTCAAACATACAGTAATTGTTCTCACATCCAAATTCATCAATTCCAGAAGTCCCGGGAGGTGGAACAACCCAATCAAATCCACGATTGGCTGCAATACCCCTCAGTGCCGCATACTGAAACATCTGGTTGCCAAGACGACCAGACTTACCAAGTTTATTAAAAGATAACATCAGTAACCATACTCCTTTTTCATTTCATTAAACACGGAATGAATACCAGATTCAACATTTGTCTTTGGTAACCACCATCCGGTGATGTATGTATCCGCTTCGTTCCTCTTATCCATTTGAACACTGTCTTTTGCACTTCCACTTCTAATACGAACTGGCCAATCAATCAAATTGAAACATCCTTGAATAATGTCAGCAACTTCCCTAATCGTAGTTCCTCGGAATGATGTGATGTGAAGAGGATCTTCTGGTTTGAAATCTGTAAAGTTCTCCATAATAATTTCTAAGGCTTCACAGCAATCTTCAGCATACAAAAACTGACGTTCTTCTGTGCCATCAGTCATCATCTCAAAATCACCTACTTCAAATCCCTTTCGGATAAAGTCGGTAATGACATGGGCTTTTTCCATGTCTCTTTCAATACCATAAACATTCCAGAACTTAACGGTAAGTCCTTTCAGTGTGGTGGTATAAAGTTCACCAACTCTCTTCATCACACCATAAGGAGAATAACTCATGTTACTCATCTGAGATGAAGCAAAGATAAACCTCCGATTATACTTCCGCAATAGATCAAAGACGTTTGCCATCATCCTAGTATTGTTATTGATGAAGTCAAAGGTATGTTGATACTTCTTCAAGTATCGTGATCCACCAACATCAAATGCAAGAAAGAAAACAAAGTCACATTTCTTGACCTCTTCTTCTAAGAGTTTGTTTGGAATTTCTGTAAGGTCGTACTGATCCCCAAGAACATTATCAAACTCAACGACTTTATGTCCCTTTTTTCTAAGGTATTCCGTAAGGTATGATCCAATCTGACCACTGGATCCAAGATTTAAAACTTTCATCAATCTCCCCTCATAATCCGATAACTATCTTCATCAAAGTGTTGTGTAGAAAATTCAAACAGTTCAGACGATTCAATAGCAACCATCTGATGTCTCAATCCCCGATAGACGTGAAACTTATCACCGGGTTCTAAGGTAAGAGTTTTGGCATTCTCCAACTCATCATCATCACTATAATACAACATTATTCTACCAGATTGTAGATAAAATGTCTCATCCTTCAGTTTGTGATAATGCCAAGAACACCTCTTTCCCTTCTCAAAGAAAAGAAGTTTCCCACAATACTCTTCAGTATTTACGATCCATTTTTCATACCCCCATCCCTTTGAAACATGATTAATCTCCGAAGAAGTCATTAGAGTGCATCCCCTTATCATCAATGTAATAGTCTGCCGAGGGTTTTCCAAGAAACAATTGGTGGTATCTACATCCCCACGATTTTAGTTGTGATTCAGTAAATTCATAGAATTCTTTCTTTGCCAGATCTGCATTATTTTTATACCGACCCATTCCCCTGGCAGTAAGATAGACGATGGTATGTCCTTCGTCGTATAGTTTATTTATTTTATCAATTCTACTCTGAATTGGAATTGAGTTTTTGTATCTTGTTTCCTCAGTTGAACCTGGAATACAAATAGTTCCGTCAATGTCTATCACATATTTCATTCACATCCTCCTCACTCAATACATAAGTTCCAAAATGTGATACTGCAATTGAAGATGCTTTATTAGCGTACGGTATCGACTCTTCTATTCTACCACTTAATAGATAAAAATAAACCAATGCAGATAAGAATGTATCTCCAGCACCACATACATCAAACACATCAACTTTAATGCCTGGATAATTTTTCCCTTTATAGTCAGCTCCTTTTGATCCCCTTGTAACAATTAGATTATCAGATCTTACATCCAACTTATTATATTCATCATCGTTTATCTTAATAAATGCCTTATCAACTGGAAGAGTGGTCTTTTTACTATCAATAAACACTGGACCATCAAACCATTCTACTAGATCAAACAATTTCTCAGTTGTGATAAAACCTTTGTCATAATCAGAAATCACAAGGGCGTCAAAGTGTCCCTCTGGTAAATCATAATCCATTGGTTGAACTTTATCTTCTATATCAACTCTAAGAAGTTGTTGATTATATCTCTCATCAATAAATCTTCGTTTTATAATTTTCTCTCTTTGTGTCAAAATATAAACTTCAATTCCAAATGACATGAGATTTTGTCTCACATTCAATGCCATTCCACTTTGAATTTTTGTCCCAGTTTTCTTGAGAATGGGAACAGGTGCTTCTGGATTTAATCTTTCACATACACCATAAACGTATTCGTCGGTACAACTATCTCCGATCAATAATACTTTGAATTGTTTTTGTTGTTGCATAGTCCCCTATTCGATCAAAAAATATAAGTTCAGTAGAGTATTGAGATCCGATTACTGGTTTATGTTTCCAATCAGATCCAATAACCATTATGTCCGGACTGTATTCCATAATCATGTTTTCTAGATCTTCATCTGATGAAAAGATGTTGACACTATCAACTGATTTCAGATTTTCAAGAAAAAACTTTCTTTCTTCTTGTCTATGTATAGGTCTAGTAGAACCCTTCTTTTCTTTTACTCTGGCATCCGAATCAATTCCAACCAATAAAAAATCTCCCAAACTTTTTGCGTAGTTCAGGAGTTCCAGGTGGCCACGATGTAAGATGTCAAATGTTCCGTTGACGAAGATATTCTTCATAAACTTTACGGATTCCTTTTTCTAATCCATCATATTTAATAGGAAGATTATTCGACTTTCCAGTGTATGGAAATACCTGATACTCTCCTTCAAATTCAATTTCAACTCTATGTGAACCAAGATGATTGATAATCTCAGCAATATCACTGAGCATGTACTTACGATCATAGACACAATTCACATCTCTCGGTCCATCATTACCATCAAGATAATATTGAATAATTTTATAAAGATCATCAGCAAAAATGAAATCCATCTTTCTATCTTTAATTAACCGAATGGGTTTCTTGTCAATATAACGATTGATGTTAGTGCTGAAAAATCGGTGTGAATCTTCATGATGACCAAAGCATCCAAAGATGCGAAGATTTAATGACTTTGGATTATTAAGTACACGTTTTGCAATAACATATTTTGAGAACCCATATGGGTCTTGTGGTATCACTTTACCAAAATCTTCCGTTGATGGATCTTCAACATGAGCAGGGCGACCATAAGAAGCTCCACTGTCCAAGTTAATAAACATATCGGTATGATCAACATACTTATACAAAGTCTCAAACATATTGAGATTGGTGTGCAAAACTTTCCAATCATCATCAATGTCTCTACGACCACCAACGATGGCAGCATGAATTATCGCATCGTAATGTTGACCATTATCAAACAAAGTAGATACATCTTCATCAATCTCAAGACGAACTTGAGTTGATCTAGGTCTAATTACCTCATATCCAGATGATTGAATAAAAGGAATAATCTGACGACCAATAAATCCATTTCCCCCAGTGAAAAGAATCTTCTTACTTGTCATTCTTCCAACCCGCACCTTGACTTAACAATTTTTCCAATTCTTCATCCTTGATTGCATAAAAGTTTTCCTCCGAAGGAAACTTAAGGTCACGGACTTCATTTACATAGTCCGTCAGGGCTGACTGAATTAGTTGACCCGCCTCACAGTATCGTTTCACAAACTTAGATTTAAATTCCCAGAAGAGTCCAATCAAGTCATGCATAATGACCAGTTGCCCATCAACCTTGTCACCAGCACCAATACCATAAACAGGAATCTCAAGATTAGTCGCAATCATTTCAGCAGATTCTCTAGGCATACCCTCAAGTAACAAGAATGTACAACCTACATCCTGAAGACGTAGAGCCTGATCAAGAATAATCTTTGCCTGATCTGCTGTCTTTCCTTGAACACGATATCCACCCAGTTTGGCACGAGTGTGTGGAGTTAGTCCAAGGTGACTCATCACCATAATTCCAGCATCACAAATTGATTTAACCCTTTCCACCATACAACCTTCAACTTTGACCGCATCCATACCAGCTTTAATAAACTCACCAGAATTTTTAACGGCTTCTTCATTAGAAATCTGATAAGACATATAGGGTAAGTCACCTACAGTAAAGGCACGACTTGAACCTCTTGCTACTGCTCTAGCAGAACGTAACATATCGTCCATAGTAACTGGAATGGTGCTCTTGTATCCCAAGGTAGTCATGCCAAGAGAATCTCCAACCAAAATCCAATCGACACCAGCATTGTCTGCCATAAGTGCTTGTGGATAATCGTAAGCAGTTACTCCGACTGTTTTTACTTTATTTTGTTTTTGTTTACGTAACTTTAGAATAGTTACTTTGTCTTTGTTATCGGCAGTCATGTTAATCTAGGGGTTTAATGATCATATTATCAGAAAATTCCTCTCTTGACAAGAAAGGATACATATCTTCTAAAGGTTTTGCTGTGATAGTTCCGTCATCATTCTTTTTACCCATCAGAGTGGGAATGACTTCTTGCCACTTCTCACAAAAAACTTCACATACAATGGGTCCATCATAGTCCAAAGCATATTTAATTGCTTCCTCCAATCCATACACATCGGCCTGAACATATTCAATTCCAAAACTCTCAACTACCTTATGAATATTTGGAATTGAGACTCCACTTTCAGAATCGGTCCCAATCTCTCTACCATCAAAAAACTTTTTCTGAGTGGTACGAATAGAAAGATATCCGTCATTATTCCATACAAACAATTTTACTGGAAGATTGTAGTGAACAATTGTTTGAAGCTCTTGAAGGTTCATCATAAATGATCCATCACCAGTTACTCCAATTACATCCCCATTTTTAGCGAAGGCAGCACCAATACAAGCTGGAATGGTGAAACCCATTTCTGCCTGTGAACTGGATGTAATGTATCGTTGTTGATTTTTGATACTGGTTGATTGTGAACAAACGTAAAATGCGGACCCAGCATCAGAAACCACAACGTCATCATCTCTTTTGAGAGTGTTCAGACACTGCATGAAGTAATAAAGATCTACTTTCTCGGAGGGATTTTCTGTCGGACAAATGGGCCATTTTTCTTTCCACTCTTCACAAAGATAATTCCAATCATCCTTGTTACGATTAAACCAGTATAAATCAAGAAAATCTTTAGCGTCTTGATGAATAAACCGATCAATCTTCACTGTATCTTTTGAATGTTCATCCTTGTCAATGTCAACCACAATAACTTCTGCCTCACGAGCAAAAGTATTGTAATTGTATCCGGTCACGGGAACAGGAAGACGACAACCAATCACGAGAAGAAGATCACAGTTCTGCATGGCAAAGTTACCAGCACGGGTTCCTTTAATACCAACTCTTCCAACAAAGTTTCTATCTTCTGAGGAAATAAGATCTACACCGTTGTATGAAGTAACAACAGGAATGTTTGTTTGTTCGACAAAGAACTTGAATTCCTCTCTTGCATGAGCACAATTAATACCATTACCAGCAAGAATAAGAGGTCTCTTTGATCTCTTTACTGCATCCTCAATACTAAAACACTCAGCACCTTGTACGTCCATAGGAATATCAATCCATACTGGACCAGGACGGCCATGAGTAGCGATACGAATTGCATCCCTCATTACCTCGTCGATCATTTCGGGATCCTCAACCACAACTGAGTATTTTGTGATTGGTCTCACAATATCAATAATATTTGCTTCCTGAACACCAAGGTTTCTACTACCCTTTGGTGCCATGTGAGATCTATTAACATTACCAGACACAAAGATAACAGGAACACTATCCTGCCATGCATCTAGAAGTCCTGTAATGGTATTGGTTCCTCCACATCCAGTGGTCACACAAACAGCAGCAAGGTTGTTTTTATACTTTGCATATGCAACAGCACTCATGGCAGATGCTTGTTCGTGATGATTACATACTGGTTTGATTTTTCCATGAGCAGCAATAGCATCATTAAGATGCATAGCTCCACCACCAGTTACAAGGAAAATATGTTCACATCCTGCCTTATAAATTTGATCAATAACGTAATCAGATACTCTCATTTCTCAAAAGATGATACAACACTACGAACATATTCAATCATTTCCTCGGTGATTGTAGGAGAACAACCAACGAAGAACACCAAATCAAGAACCTTAGATGCATTAGGATAGTTCTTATGATAATCAAGATGACTGTATCCAGGGTGCATCAAGATGTTGCCAGCAAAATAGTTACGAGTTTGAACTTTATTGTCTTCAAGATGCTTTGTCAGTTTAGTCTTAGTCTCCACACTATCACAGATAATAGGAACACCAAACCAGCTAGTTTCTGCTTGAGGAAGTTCATTCACACTACGGACACCAGGAATACTCTCAAAGATTTCTTGCATCAGAACCTTATTTCTACGTCGTAGATTGTGAATTTCCTCCAGTTTAGTCAGTTGAACTAAACCAATTGATCCCTGAAAGTCCATTGGTTTCAGATTGTATCCCATCTGAGAATAAACATACTTGTGATCTACGATGCCGTCATAATGGGAGATCCAAT
>Ga0208161_1001509_pt1 | contig 12348 bp, 14 predicted proteins | sample CB_VirMetaG_3_FD_184538 | JGI IMG/M metagenome (GOLD analysis project Ga0208161, IMG submission 184538) | Freshwater to marine saline gradient viral communities from Chesapeake Bay - CB_1508_1S Viral MetaG (SPAdes) (version 4) | ecosystem: Environmental > Aquatic > Marine > Coastal | place: USA... | reverse complement strand
TATTGTTCACAGCTGGCAATGCTCCAGGTATTGGCACTGGAAACATTCGCGTATATCGTGATACAGATGATGAAGAACTTAGTGCTACCTTCTATCCTGGTTCTGCTATCCGAGCACAGGATCTAAATGATAACTTTACGCAGAACCTATACGTTACCCAAGAGATCGCTAACTACTCCCTTCTAAAGGATGGTAGTGAAGCCATGGAAGGCGATCTTGATATGGGTAACTATCGGATCACTAATCTTGCGACACCTACGACCAATGACAATGCTGTCAACAAACTATATGTTGATAGCCGTCTTGGTTCTCTCGATGTTCCTGGGTTTACCCGTTGGAGTAAGACTGCTGTTGGTGGTGAGACTACACTGAGTGGTGCTGGTACAACTGGTGGTACACTTGGTTATAGTCCTAACCGTGAGCAGGTGTACCTGAATGGTGCTCAACTGCAACGTGATGCTGATTACACCGCTAATAACGGTACTAGCATTGTCCTCAATGTAGCCCTTATCGCTGGTGATGTCGTTGAAGTCATCTGCGTCAATAACCTCAACACTGGTACAACAGCTCAGGCACAGGATGTCTACTGGAATCAATCTGGTAGTGGTGCTGTTACTCGGACTGTTGAAAGCAAGCTGAGGGATGTTGTCTCCGTTAAGGACTTTGATACTGTTGCATCAGCAGCTGCTACAGGCAACCATATCTACTTTCCAAGTGGCACGTATGACGTTCCTGCCAATGTTACATTTACTGGACCAGTTCAGTTTGACAAAGGTGCAATCCTGAAGCCAGCTAACGGTGTAACAATTACCTTAAATGGCTCTATTATTGCTGATCGCTACAAGATCTTTGATACCTCGCTAGGTGGAAGTATTGCTACTGGTAGAACCAATTCTATTGGTTACCCTGAATGGTTTGGTGCTGTAATTGATAGCTCTCCAAGTGCCACGACAAACCTATCTGCTATCGAGAACACACTAGCTATATTTGGAGAGTGCAACCTAGCTGGTGGTGACTACTTCATTTCAGATACTCTTGAAATCACTCAGTCATTTAGACGCATTCAAGGCCAATTCAACGGCATTGGCTCTAATACTCAGAATGGACAGACTCGTCTTGTTGTTACTAGCGCCACAGCTGATACTGTACACGTCTTCACTACTGGACTGCCTACAGATAAATCTACGTGGATTAGCAATGTACAGATCAAAGATGTACAGCTCGCACGTAACACGCCTCCGCAAATGTCTGCTACAGCAAAAGGCAGCTGTGCTGGATTACGAGCCGAATGTGTTTCGTGGTTAAGGTCTGAGCGAGTCTTCTGTGGAAACCATATTATTGGAGTCTATCTTGCAAAAACAATCCGCACCTATCTCATTTCTACACACGTTCTTCGTGTAAGTAGTGCTGCATCTCATCCGATTGACAATGGATGCTACGGGTTCTGGATTGATGGATCTTCAAGAATCTCCGGGTTCGTTAGTGGTAATGCCAGCTGCTATATGCAGGATTGCAGCCTAACGATTGAGAGTGGCCTAGATGTCCTTGATGATACGTTGAGCACTACATCTATTGGGCTGTACGCTGAAGATACCGCATCTGATTTGTTTGTTGAGGATTTTGAGGTAGCTCGGTGCAAAACAGGCATTAGCTTTAATATGGTCAATGTCACAGATCCTGATACAAAGCTCAAGGGTCTCCAAGATGTGCATATCAGAAACTTTATCCTTGATGTTATCACCAAATATGGTGTAGTCATTCAGAATCTAACCTCTCCAGCTCACATTGTGCGACTTGATGGTGGTTACATTAACGTAGACACTAATGCTGCTGGTGCTGATCCCATCGGCATTTATGAACTTGCAACCTATGGCCAAGTAACCGTCACTAATACGCAGATTATTGGCCGCTGCACGGGAAGCACTGGGATTTACGTATCTTCTGGTAGGAACGGTTTCTATCGTGACTGCACAATTCTTGATTGCCAGAAACCATTTGTTCAGCTAGGTGGTCGTCACGTCACATTTGATAGCTCGGTGATCAACACATCATTACACCCTACAACGCAGGCAGCTGTTCAAGTGACTAATGGTTCTCGATGTGTGTACCGTCCAACTATAGACGGCGATTCGGCAGCTGTTGCCAAGGGAGTTGAGTTTCTTGGTTCTCCTCAAAATCTTGTAGAAGTTGATACTACCAACATCGTATCCACTGCCATTGCTGGCGGCACTAGCAATATTCTTCTTTGGAAAGGCTCTGCTATTACTACTAACAACTCCGGTGTTAACACAAGTGGGTCTGACAAACTTCTACATATCGGGTTTGTAGCTTAATTACTATGACAAAAACACGTGACTTAGCCGACCTGGGTGGAGGTTTCATCCAGGTCGGTTCTGGTGCTGTGCAGCGCACCGTTGAATCAAAGCTGCAAGATGTGGTGAGTGTTAAAGACTTTGGAGCGGTTGGTAACGGGGTTACTGATGATACGGCGGCGATTCAGGCTGCTTTAAATGCGGCGATTGGTTATGCAGGTAAAGGTGATGTCTATCTACCAAGAGGCAAGTATAAGATCACATCCCGCATTTCCATTCCGCAAGGCGTGACCCTTCGTGGTGCTGGAGGTATTACTAACAACCGCTTTCAGCGCGACGGCACTGTTCTTGAGGAGAACACTTCACGAATCTATGTAACCTTTGGTAGCGGTATTGACGACAGTAGTCTTACCACGTATGCTAATAACGCTGCTGTTCTTCTCAATTCAGGTTCAGGAATAGAGAGTGTATCATTCTGGTACCCAAGTCAGAGCTACGCCTTAGTTAACATTGGAGACTCTCCAACTGTTTATCCACCAGCAATTATTACTGCAGAAGACTGTCAGAATGCTGCTATCAAGCAGATCCATCTTGGCAACTCCTTCATAGGTATTGATGCAACAACAGCCAGTACTAATCTAGTCCTTGATGATATACGTGGCTTACCTTGTGGTGTAGGTATTAAACTGGGTGGTTCTGTTGATCCAGCTCAGATCAGCAACATTAAGTTTACCCTTCAGGAGGGGTGGGACCTGGATGATCCCTATAGCGATCCAGAGATGCGTTATTACTTACATAATAATGCTGTCGCTATTGACCTGAGGCGGGCTACTTGGACCGTAATTACTAATTCCTTCTTCTATGGATACAATAAAGGGGTTTGGCTTACGGAAACTGTTACAGATGGGCGTGGTGGTACTACAGGTCCATCTACCAACTGCAGCATTTCTGGCTGTGGGTTTGATAATTGTAAGTATGGGATTTATGGTGAGCCAAACTCTACTTATGATGTAGGTTTTATTAGCATTGTTAATTGCAGGTTCGCACAAGGATCTACTACGTTAACTACTGGTGATGTGCTTGTACCTGAGTACAACATTAAGATAGAAACAACCTATTCTAAACCTGACTTTACCATTAGTAGCTGTAAGTTCTCTACTGCTACAAAGGATCATGTGTACCTACTTGGCGCTAAGCGTAGTGTAATTACAGGTAATGTATTCTATTCGGCTGGATCCATTTATAATGGCACTACCTATGCCGGTCCTTACTACAACATCCGTATTAGAGACTGTGATCAAAGTGTTGTCTCTTCCAATGTAATTCAGGCACAGGGTGGTACAGCTAGAGGCGTTTCTGTTGAATATGCCACTGCTGTGGCTATCACCGGAAACCAGTTTATTGATCTTGTTCTAGATCCTATCTACCTACTTGAATCTGACAGGTGTGTTATTGAATCCAATATCGGTACTAATAACACATTACCCCTTATTGCCTATAACTCCCTTGCTTCCCATCGTGATGTTTACGTAGGCACAAACCCATCAGGTACAGCAGTATTTGGAGCTAGCGATGTTGATGGGAGTGGGTTGCTAAACATTCCGCTTGGAACACGGATTGCGTTTGTTGATGTTTTACCAACAGTTAATGGCATAACAGCTGGTACTAGAGGAACTCAACTGATTATTAGGGTTGGCGCTACTGGTAACACTTTTACAGACCAAGATGCTGGCACTGCACAACCAAACCGCCTCTATCTGGCTGGTAACTTTGCAGCCAACTTTGGTGACACACTTCACCTTGTTTCAGGAGCAGATGGCGGCTGGTATGAAGTTTCCAGATCTTCGAATTAACCTTACAGACTAAACCAATGATCACTATTCTCGGCATCAAAGTGTCCTATGAGGCACTTGCATTCTTCGCTCTTTTTATCGGTTCTGAAATCATCGGTGCTTCTAAGCTCCGTGAGAACAGCATCGTTCAAGTCCTGCTGCGTGGTGTAGAGGCAATCAAGCCTCACCGCACTGAGGATGACAAGATCCAACGTATTAAGGATACAGTCAAATGAGTATCAAACTCCTTGACGTTATTAAAAACTACAAGGGGTTACCTCATCAAAAGCAAGCCATTGAGGCTCTAGAGCGTCTTCTAGGGTCTTATGGCTTGTCTGCTGATGCGGAGTGGGTAAAGATCTGGCGTACACCTACTCCTGTAGCTCCTCAACAATTTACAAATACTTGGGAAGGTATTGAAGCTGCTGCACGTGCTGCTGGAGCTAAGTTCCCAGAAGTAGTAGCTGCACAATGGGCACTAGAGAGTGCGTTTGGTACTGCTCTTAGTGGTAAGAATAATTTCTTTGGTATCAAAGGAAGCGGTACTATTAAGACCACCTGGGAAGACTACGGTAATGGTCCAGTAACTATTCAAGCATCGTTTAAGGACTTCGCTACACCTTACGACTGTGTAGAGCATCTCGTTACTCAGTGGTACAAAGATTACAAAGGCTACAAAGGCGTCAATCGAGCCACCTCTCGTGAAGATTGTGCATACCTCCTCAAGAAAGAAGGATACGCCACAGACCCCATTTACGCACAGAAGTTGATTCGATTGATGGAGCAACATGACTAGCACTAATTACAACATTGTACCTGGTAGATATGAAAAGCAACTACCAGTAGCAACTAAGGTTCACTTTAAAAGCTCTGCTAACAGCACTAACCCAACACTGGTAAAAGGTGCTCCTGGAGCTATCTTTAACATCATTATCCATAACACCCATAACGGTGGTGGTAGTGGAGCTGCTATTACACTTAGGTTCTACAACAAAACTACAGCACCAACTGTGGGTACAGATGTACCAATGATTATTATTCATGTACCTTCTAGTTCATCTAAAGAACTTAACTTTACCAGTGGTATTACTTTTACCGATGGTATTGCTTATTCCATTACTGCCGGTGATGCTTTACTCGATGCAACTGTTGTCGATGCAGACGGTGTTCAAGTTTATATGGGTTACATGTGATGCTTGAAGCAGCAGCAGCAGCAGGTATTGCTCTCCTTACTGCTATTATCTCTGTACACAATCGTCTCCATACAAAGATCAGCGAAGTGGATAGCCGTGTAGACAAAGTAGAACTACGTGTAGCTGAGCACTACGTACAAAAACAAGAGCTATCTGCTGCTCTTCAGAAGATGGAGGATCACATGATCCGCATTGAAAACAAACTAGATCAAATAGCTCTTAGACATGGCTAAGAATAAGGCAACTGAGGACATGTTTAACGAGTTACATAACCTCGTTACTACTGAATTCCTCAATCGTATTAAAAGCGGTGAAGCTACTGCTCAAGAATTAAAAGCTGCGTGTGATTGGTTGGCAAAGAACGATATCAGTGGGGTTGCTTATGAAGGTAACCCTCTTGATAAGTTAGCTAGTGTGATGCCAAAGATTGACCCTGAATTAGTACAACGGAGGCTTTATGGCAAGTCGTACGTCTGAATACTATAAGAAGAATCCTAAGGCACGTGCGAAGCGTCTTAAGCAACAAGCTAAGTACAATAAAACAACTGATGGGTTGAAGATTCGTACGGCTGCTAACAAACTAAATAGGAAACTTGGTACGTACGGTAATGGTGACGGGAAGGATGCTTCTCACACTGGACCGGGTAAGGGGAAGCTTGAGTCCCCTAAAGCTAACCGTACACGACCGAGGAAGGGTAAGAAGTACGCATCATGACTCCATTGCTGCCCTCTCCTGATCACTACCTTTACAACCTGATGACAATGACAAGTCCTGAAGCTAAGCGCCTCTGGAGGCGTGCCATCAAAGAACACTTCAACTGCACTTGTGCATATTGCGGAGAACACTATGACATTAATCAACTTACTCTTGACCACGTTCGTCCTAAGTCTATGGGCGGAGAAGATCTTACAAGTAACCTGGTACCAGCCTGTCAAAAGTGTAATCAGGATAAGGGGAGCAGCAATTGGCTCGAATGGATGCGTAGAACATTTGGTGTAACAACCAGAGAACAATTTATTCTATCACACATTAACTAGCTATGGAAAAGAAGAAGTCAATCAAAGATACGCTTGATGAGATTAAGATGATGCGTAAAGCATCTGAAAAACGTCAGCAGGGTAAGAACACTACCTCTGAGGATATTAAGGCACGCATGGAAAAGCGTGAGATGGATAAAGCGAAGCAGGATCTTAAAGCTCAAAAGAAAGATGCCCGTAAAGCTGGCCGTAAATTCTCTATGCCAAAAGATAAACCTCAAGAACAAACCCCTAATAAAACTCCTAAGCGTCGTCCTACGGGTCGTGAGGAGATGATTGCTCAACGGTACATGGATAACGAGAAGCGTAAGAAGGACGGTGGATCCCCAGTTGTAGGGGGCTAAGTAATGGCTCCTAGAAGGCAAAAACCACTTGAACGAGTCCTACAAGATGCAGCTTTTGCTAACCTATCCGATGATAAAGGACAACGGTTAATTTTTGACTATTACAAACGAGCTGGTTACTTACCTGCTAAAGATGCTCAGGGGCATACATTTAAATCTTTACAAGAGTATCTTTCAACTGTTCAGCGGCTAGCAGAACAGGAACGTCGTAAAAACCCTAATGCTAAACCTGCTGAATGGTTAAAAGCTGCTGAAGCTAGACTTGGATTTAATAGGCAAATTAGATCAGCTAAAACTGGTCAAGAACTTTCTATTGTTGCCGGTAAACAATTAGAAGATCCAAAACAAAAATTTGCTAAAAATCGAGTTGGATCCGTGTTTCCATTAGAAATTGGAGATAACGGTAAAGTTCGATTTAATAAGCGCAAGTATATGTCAGCAGAAGGTGGGTTACCTAGACCAGTTTATGATCTCATTTCCTCTAAACACGGTCAAGAAGTAGCTGATACATATCAAAAAGCTGTTCGTAAAGAATGGAAAACCATGGGAGATGTTGGCAGAGAGCTAGCTGCTAAAACAGGCATCCCTTTTGATCGTGGTCATTGGTTATCTAATAAATACGGAGGAGCAGAAAGTGCTAGAGCTGGAGCACTTGAGATTGCTGTATTAAATAGGTTACATGGTGCCGCTCCTAGAGGTAATATAGAACGTTTAAAAGTAACAGGTAGAACATCCTCTGGATGGTTAGATGATTTCTATGAGTGGGACTTTACTAACAACAAATTAAACGTATTAGGTTCAGAACACCTTAAAGTAGCTGATTTACAAGAAATTGTAAATGGCACAAAAGATCCGAATCAAATCGCTGCTCAACGTTTAGCTGAATGGGAAGCAAGAGGTAGAACTCCAGATCCCGATCCGATTGGCAATATTTTTGGATCACAACTTGGTGGAGAAACCATTAACCAGCAAAGATTGCGGATGATGGAAGAGCAGTTGGATTCTGTTTCTAAAACAGGTATTGACCCTCAAACTGGTAATCCTGTATCACCAGAGCGTTTAGATGAATTGCAAAGAGGAGCTAAGGCTGCTAAAAAATCAACAAAGTTGATGCCTGACCGTAAAACACTTAGAGCAATGGCTGCAGCCGGTATTATGGCACCCTCTGTTCTTGGTTCTATGGCTAGTGCTGCTGAAACAACTGGTCGTGTACAACTTGCTCGGCAAACTGGTAATCCTGTTGATTGGATTCAAGCTGGTTTAGCTGGGGCTTCATCTGCTGGTGATCTTGCTGGATATACAGGAGCTTTAGCTATTCCTGGTGAAGTTGTTTCTACTGCTGCTGATTTAGCTAATGTAGCTATTGACACTGCTAGGATGCCTGCTCCTAGACCAACTGCTATACCCCAAGCACAAACACGTCAACGTACTGCTACAGCAGCCCGTACTCAAGGTCAAGTAATGCCTAAGGCTAAACCTCTGAACCTAGCTAACGAAGGTCAGTACTTTATTGTTAACCCAATTCGTAGTGCCTTTAGCAGCATCTTTGGTAAGCGGGAGATTTAATCCCCTTTTTAATACATTTACCTAATTAACCATGCCAACAAATAAATCAACACAAAAAGCTAAAGATGCTGATGCCGCTCGTAAAGCACGGTTGCAGGGATCTGAACTTTCAAAAATAAATATGAAAGGTATGAGCCTTAAGGAGATGGAAGTTGCAATTCGAGAAGCAAAAGCTCGGGCTGCTGCAGCTTACTCTGCAGGAAAAGATGTAGCCCCTAAGCCAGTTAGTAAGCCACCTCAAGGAAAGGAAAAGCTAAAGCTAAATCAGAGACTCAGAAGGTCTGAAGAAAAGAGTGACCGAGAGTCTCGGCTAAAAGCAGCTAGAACACAGGTTGAACCCAAACCTGCATCTAAGCCTGCATCTAAACCTGCATCTAAACGTGCATCTAAACCTACACGTGGTACATCTGGTGTGAAAACTAGTAATACAGCACCACCCTCTACTCAACGGTTTGGGCCTGGTGGAATGATGAGTACTGTTGATCAACCGCATGAACGTCGGTTCCAATGGAGACGTTGATTAATTAAACCAACGCGAGAGGTGCCTAGAATCCCCAGGAAGGCGCCTCTCCTCCCACCTTAGTATGTTTCCCCGTATGGATACTTTAACAGCCCTTAAAGGCGATTTTAAGCTCTTTCTTCAAGCACTGTGGTCACAGCTTGATCTGCCATCTCCTACCCGAGCACAATACGCCATTGCTGATTACCTTCAACACGGTCCTAAACGACTACAGATCCAAGCCTTCCGAGGAGTCGGTAAGAGCTGGATTACTGGGGCGTTTGTGTTGTGGACACTCTTCAATAATGCAGAAAAGAAGATCATGATCATCTCCGCTTCTAAAGAGCGTGCAGATAACATGTCAATCTTCCTTCAGAAGCTGATCATTGAAACACCGTGGCTCTCCCACCTAAAACCTAAGAGTGATGATAGTCGTTGGTCACGTATTAGCTTTGACGTTAACTGTTCCCCTCACCAAGCACCATCCGTTAAGTCCGTTGGTATTACGGGTCAGCTAACAGGTAGCCGTGCTGACCTGATGATTCTTGATGACATTGAGGTACCGGGTAACTCCATGACAGAGATGATGCGAGAGAAACTCCTTCAACTCTGTACCGAGGCTGAGTCTATCCTTACACCAAAGAAGGACTCACGCATTATGTACCTGGGTACACCACAGACTACCTTTACCATCTACCGTAAGCTAGCTGAACGTAACTATCGTCCGTTTGTTTGGCCATCACGTTATCCCCGTAAAGACAAACTAGCTCAATACGAAAACCTCCTAGCACCACAGATCGTAGAAGACATTGAGATGGGTGCAGAGGAATGGACTCCTACTGACCCTGATCGTTTTAGCACTGATGATCTGCTGGAACGTGAAGCTGCTATGGGTCGTAGTAACTTCATGTTACAGTTCCAACTAGATACTACCCTTAGTGATGCTGAGAAGTTCCCCCTTAAGTTCTCCGATCTTGTTATTACCTCCGTTAACCCCACTCAAGCACCTGATGCTGTAGTGTGGTGTAGTGACCCCCGTAACGTCCTTAAAGACCTCCCTACTGTAGGATTACCTGGTGATTACTTCTACTCTCCTATGTCCCTTCAGGGGGAATGGGGACCATACACAGAGACAATCTGCTCAGTAGACCCATCAGGTCGTGGTACTGACGAAACAGCAGCTACCTACATCTCCCAACGTAATGGCTTCCTCTATGTTCACCAAGTAAGGGCATACCGAGATGGCTATAGTGATGCTACACTCCTAGACATCCTTAGAGGTTGTAAGAAGTATGGTGTTACTAAACTTCTTATTGAGACTAACTTTGGTGATGGTGTCATCGCAGAACTCTTTAAGAAACATCTACAACAAACTAAACAAGCTATTGACGTAGAAGAGGTACGGGCTAATGTACGCAAAGAAGACCGTATTATTGATTCCCTTGAGCCTGTCCTTAATCAACATCGCCTTATTGTTGATAGGTCTGTGGTGGAATGGGACTACAACTCGAATAAGGAAGCCCCACCCGAGGACCGTCTCCTATACATGTTGTTCTATCAAATGTCTAGGATGTGCCGAGAAAAAGGCGCCGTAAAACATGACGACAGATTAGACTCCCTAGCTCAAGGCGTTAAGTACTTTACAGACGCTATGTCTATTAGTGCTTATGAAGCTGTTAAGATGCGTAAACAAGAGGAGTGGAACGACATGCTTGAGACATTCCTAGATGATCCCCAATCTGCTACTAATCACCTTGTACTTGGGTTCACTTTAGACCAACGAAGACAAGCTAGAGGTAAGACAAAAAAGACAGTTCCTACTTGGATATAAAACAGGGGCAAATCCCTTGGTATGACGCAATCATGCCCCTAAAGGGGGGAGTGAAGGGTGGATCACTTCCTCCGAGGTAGAAGAAGACATGTCATTAGCTTCGCTAAAGACACATCTTCTTCTCCTTTACTAATGTCCCTGGGAATGGACATTCTGTAAGTACCTCCTCTCTCCTTACTCTAACTAGTACTGAATCTAGTGAGTACTGATTCTCCCCATCCATCTGAATCCCATCACCACCTATACTACTGTATGCATACCGCCACCCTCATACACATCACTCCTGATGCTGAAGATCTAATTAGTTACATGGCTAGGGTATCTAACCCCTCCAATCAAAACAACACTCAGACAAGTGCTAAACTAATTAAGTACCTAATTGATCATCAACATTGGTCCCCCTTTGAAATGGTTAACATGTGTGTCTCTATTGAGACTACACGTAGTATAGCAGCTCAGATCCTTAGACATCGTAGCTTTAGTTTTCAAGAGTTTAGTCAACGCTACGCTAAGGTAGAGAAGCAAGCCTCTATCCCAGAACTTCGTAGACAAGATACTAAGAACCGACAGAATAGTATTGATGACCTAGATGAAGTAGTAAAGAAGAACTTCCAGTTCCGTATTGGTAGTCTCTACTCTGACTGCTATGGTCTCTACAAAGAACTGATAGCAGCTGGGGTAGCTAAGGAGTGTGCAAGAGAGGTGTTACCCATGGCAGCACCAACTAAGTTGTACATGAATGGTACCATTAGGTCCTGGTTGCATTACTGTGATCTCCGTACCTCTAATGGTACACAAAAAGAACACGCACAGATAGCAGCACAAATACAAGACATCCTATACCAGTTCCTTCCTAACGTATGTAATGCAATGTGGAACAAGAACTTAGACTGAATGAGTTCAAAGCACTCTATAAAACTTGGAAGACTAACATCCCCTACCTTGATCACTTACTGTTAGGGGTCTTAGTCTTTATTGAGAATGTTCTCATTAACAACCGTGTTAAAGTAGAACTTGATGAAGCCATAGAGGAGTGGGAAGATACTCTCCCACCACCTCCCCCTCCCATCTACACAGAAACCCCGTCAGCCACCTCTACAAGGCTCCCAGAGATGCGTCTAAGGGCGCCTTGGGTGGTTGGTACTGATGACACGGTAGAAGGGCGTTGAGGGGGCTCCTAGTGGGTCCCTTTAATTTTTGACATAATTTTGTGAAGGCTTATATCGACTGTGGTCTTCGCGAATACCCCCATATACGTACCCTAATTGCCGATAATTGCAATCCAGGACGCATACCGTATGCACTGTGCTGTGTGATTATTATCAGTATCAATCATGATTGCATCGGTATAACAATAGCTGAGGGGGTGCTATGGCTTATTGAGAATGAGTTGCAATAAGGATATGTAGTGATACGAATTAGTATCAGGATGTCAAGTGATCTGTAGCGACTAGCTAATCACTCAACACAGTATGGACAGAATGACGCTCAGCCTACGCTGTAAGGCGCAGCAAGGGCTGTGTAATAGTAATTAGGTAGTAGGAGGCGTATGAACAGTACAGCGCCATACAGAGGCATATAGACACCACTGACAGATACAAACAGCTGTTCACACTCACGCAAACTAACACGATCTCACCGCGAGTCCAGGTCAATTAGAGGGGCTACACGGTTCCACTGGGTTCTGGGGGTTGACACATCGAGGCAGCCGTGGTATGGTAGGTACATCGGTG
>Ga0208161_1001507_pt1 | contig 12357 bp, 8 predicted proteins | sample CB_VirMetaG_3_FD_184538 | JGI IMG/M metagenome (GOLD analysis project Ga0208161, IMG submission 184538) | Freshwater to marine saline gradient viral communities from Chesapeake Bay - CB_1508_1S Viral MetaG (SPAdes) (version 4) | ecosystem: Environmental > Aquatic > Marine > Coastal | place: USA... | reverse complement strand
TCAACTTTACCAATACCATTTCCGTCTTTTGCTAGCCAAACCATACCGTCGTTTGCTGTAGCAATACCAGCGCAGCTTTTATTACATTTCAACCAAGTTCCGTCTGCTGGATTATAACGAGCTAAATTACCACCAACCCACACACGACCTTTTCCATCGACGTTGATTCCATAAGCGCTGATTCCATTTGCGCCAAAAGAAGAAGCTTTTTGCCATTGACCGCTAGCTGGATTATAAGACATTAGCCAACCACAGCCATTTCCTTGACCCCATAAAATTCCTTTTTGATCGACAACCAATCCGTAAGTCGGGCACTGCCAGTTGATTATTTTTATGGTTGCTCCTGTTTTTCCATCAACATAAGCAACATTACCTTCGTTCCAGTAACCAATATAAACATTATTGAACTTATCAACTGCCGCGCCTCTTGAACCGGGATAAGAAGATTGATTACCTAATGGCTGAACGATAAATTGAATACATTCGTCATTATTTGCCATTTCATTGCCAGATATATTGCCATCACCATTTAGATCTTCGCTTGTCTCAATAACACCATTTCCGTTTTTATCAACACAGTTTTTCTTATCCGCAATAATCTTTGCTACTTTACCATCGCCACGACAGGCAGCAAATACATTTCCATCAAGATCTACAGAAGTTCTAGAGGGATTATTACATACTTTATAGCGACCAGATTCTTTTATTGTCTTACAATCAACTTTAGATACAGTATTTTCACTTGAGTTAGAAGCCCATAAGAACTTGAGTTTCAGTGAGATTTGGCTTGAATCAATCTTTATAAAACCTGTATTTGGATCAATGCCAACACCAGAAGAGTTCTCAGAATTGAGAATAATAGGCTCATTGACTCCGACTGATTGTTTTACGCAAGTTAGATCGCAAGTTCCACAAGAAGACTTTACTCCTTCGTCGGTTTGACCGTCACAATCGTTATCAATGTTATCACAAACTTCTGGTGAAGGTGTTACCTCGCCGATACAAGTTTGCCAAATGCCAGACTTACAGGCTTGAGTTCCTGCTTTACATTGACCGATACCTTTTGTTGTTAGATCGGCTGAATAACACGGAGCGGATTTGCCAGAGCAAATACAGCCGGGATAATTACCTTTTTTACAATCAGGGCAATATGTTGTAAAGTTTGGGTTGGCGTCATCACAATCGCTTCCTTTAGAACAATTTTCACCATATCCATCACTATCTTCATCAACACAAACAGGCTTGGTATCTTTTATAATGTCTTTTTGTTCTGCTACATCCGTTTGCGAATCTTCGGTTGTATCTTGTTCTGTCTCTTCAACTATATCCTGTATATCTTCAGAAGATACAGTATCAAAAGTTTGTTCTTCGGTATCTTCTTCAATGTCTTTTTCCACGGGGATTCCAGCGTCAAATGTAAAACCACCGCCAATAGATAAAGAAGATTGAGTTGTTGGACCAGCATTAGAACAGGCAGCCAACAATAATAATAAAGATAGTTTTTTCATTTTGTCCTACTTTGGTACGACTTCAATTTTTATTTCTTTGCCTTTTAGATCGGGAACGACCAAGACTTCTTCTTTCTTCGCACCATGATTGATAAACCAAGTATATAATACTTCTGCCTTCTTTTTAGCATTTTTTCCTCTGCTATGATGAACCTTGATAACAGAAGCAATACTCTTATGAATCTTTACAACATTTTCTAGGAAGCCAATAGATTCCGACGATAGGTTATTCCCGTCAAACTTTAATGCTAGTGGCTTTGGTTTTTCGATAGGTTGAATTGGAGTCACTGGTTCTGGCAATTTTACTGGTGTTATTTCTTTTGGTGGCTCAACAACAATTGGAGCTACAACAATAATAGGTGGAGCGGCAACTGGCGTAATAACTTCTGGTAATTTTACTGGTGTTATTTCTTTTGGTGGTTCAACAACAGCTTCCACAACTTTTACAATCTCAACCTTTTTCTTTGGTCTGAATATGTTTTCAACACCAATAACCAAAGCAAATGAATTTACAAATGAATTTTTTGCTTCAATTGACGGAGTTATGACTAGTTGTGGCTCAAAATAAAATCTCGCAGAATCCATAACCTCTGAACCAACCTTCACAGAAGTTATAAAACCCGTGTCAAAATCAACTTTTGTTTTATAACCAGCGGTAAGTGAGTTTAGAATAAAACCGGATTTTAGAGCCAAGCTAAAGCCATTATCGTTGTATTGTAGATTACCAGCAGCGATAAGGCTTTGAGTTTGTAAATTATCTTGTTGTGGCGCAGATAACCAAGAATAAGTTATTGTTAAATCTGGACCAAACAAGAGGGATGGGCTGACACTACACAGAAATGAACCGTTCAATGCCAACCCAGCCGAACTCTCTGGTTTTAGACCTTCATCTTTAGAAAGGGCACCAAGCTGATCCTTTTCATTAAATCTTCTCGCATAAGCACCAACACCTATAGTTGATTCCCAAGCGTCAGTGACCTTTGGAATAAATAATAACAAAAGAATCAGCAGTTTTTTCATGATTATAAATCCTTACAAATCAATTCTTGACCAGTACAATCTGGTGAAGGTACAGCACAATACAATGTCAAAGCATCTTGACCGCAACCAGCTCTTGTCTCAAAATAACGAGCAATTGTTCCAGCAGGGCAAGCAACAACTTGCGCTTGCGTGCCGGGACCAGTTGTACCAACAACTTCAAGAGTTTGTGTCTCGCCTATTGATTTACCATTTATGCCAAGTTTGCCACAAACAAGTTTGACATTATTGAACAATGTTGAGCCTGCTTTTGTTCCCTCGATACCAACAACAGCCCAGCCGTTTGGACATACAACAAGCGGAGTTGGAGTTGAAGGATCCCAACCAAAACAACCAGAGCCACCACTCTTTTGAGTTGTTGTCTGAACGGTTGAAACTGTGCTGTCTTGTGCTACAGAAACTTTGCCACAAACCACAGTTGTTTTTGTTGCGTTCTTTTGACCATTGCTGAAATCAAAACCAATACCGATAATTACATCAGTAGCATCGCAGCCCATCTTTGGTGCGACACTTCCACCCATACCGCCTAACATACCTGCATTTGTCTCTGAGTCATATGAAAAGCTAGGTGAGGCACAACCAAAACCGCTTACGCAAGCACAAGCACCGTTTTGGCAAACACCTTCGGCGCATTTTGTTCCATCAGCAGCATTGACAGATTTGCAACCATTTACTGAATCACAAGAATCGACGGTGCAAAGATTTGCGTCATCGCAATTCTTTGTCAAACCAGCGATACAAACTCCAGCTTCGCATTTGTCATCTACACTACAAACATTATTATCACTGCAAACATTTTGATTATTCTCAAAATAACAACCTGTCTCTGACTTACACAAATCAGTTGTACAGTCATTAGTGTCGGAACAATTTAGTGGAACCCCAGACTTACAAACTTTATCTACGCATTTATCATCTGAAGTACAAGCATCATTATCGGTACAAGTTACTTCATTTGGTAAAAACACGCAGCCAGCTACAGGATCGCAAGAATCGTTTGTACAGATGTTACTATCATCGCAAATAGCAACAGATTTTGATTTACAAGACATACCAGCACAACCATCGTCTAGCGTACAAGCGTCATTATCCGTACAAGTGGCTTGATTTGGTAAATGTTTGCAAGAATGCATTTCGCTTTTGCCAATAGATTCACAGCTATCATCTGTACAAACATTACCGTCATCACAACTAAATGGAACGCCAGCAACGCATTTACCATTGTCGCAAGCTTCATTTACCGTACAGCCATCATTATCAGCGCAATCAGTATTAGTTACGCACTCTGGTGGTGGCGCAACGTCTTGTGTTACATCTTCCGCTGCGTCTTGCGAATCTCCTGCATCTTCTCCTGTAACGCTATCAGGGACAGAAACGCTAGTGTCGTCGCTCCCACTGCTATCGGCAATATCAGTTTCGGTGGCATCAACAGAATCTTCAACAGTTTGATTTGTGTCTGCTCCTGCATCATTTACCTCGCTTACATCTTGTGGCTGAACAACGTCGGAAGAGCCAGCATCAGCCACGACCGAATCTGCACAATCATGGTCAGTTTTCTTTTCTTTCCAACCAAGATCGTCACCACAACCAATTATTAGAAGTGGCATTAATAATAAGTATTTCTTCATTTTACTCCTTTAGCATTTTACAAATGCGAAACCTTCGTTTCGCGAAATTTCAATGTTTGTATCAACTGCATCTTTGAGTTGATCTATATGACTAATTAGCACCGTGATATCAAAATAGTTTTTGACCAGATCTAGAATACGGATAAAACCTTCCATATTATCATTATCAAGAGCAGTTCCCGGTTCATCTAGAATAAACACGTTTGGCTTTGGCATATTTGTAATGTTTATCAACGCAATACGGATAGCCATTGCTGCTAGTGTTTTTTCTGCACCAGAACCATTTTCTAGTGGTCGAGCATCATATTTTGGATGCTTGATAAAAATGTCAAGCTTGTTATCTGTATTCTCAAAGAATACCTCAAATTCAACAATGTTTGATAAAACTTTAGCAATTTCTTGATTGATGACTGGAAGGTTCTTTTTGATCAAATCAAATGCAATTCCGTTACTATGCATACAACGCATGAATAGTTCATAAGCTGCATATTGTTTTTCAAGGGATACTTTTTCTTTTTCATTTTGTTTTATTGTCTCAATCTTTTGCTCAAGCGAACCATGTTCTTTATATAAAGATGCTAACTCAAGCTCAAGACTTTTTACAAGAACTTTAGTATTTTCTACATCGACTTTTTTGGTCGTTAGTTCAACAAGTAGACTTTTCTTATTTTCTATTGCGTCTTTATGCTCTTCATAAAATTTTAGTTTTTCAGATAAATGACGTAGTTTTTCTGATAGACCTGTGATTACATTTTTATTTTTTTCAATCACAAGATTGAAATTGATGATATTTTTTTCTTCGTCGTTTTTCTTTAGCCGAAGCTTCTCGAATTTTTCAATGTAGTTGTTGAGTTTGTTTTCATCTATTTCTGCAATTTGGGCAGCAAGCTGCTGACCATTTGTTTCGCCCTGTTGGATAGCCAGCTCGACAACATCAACTTTACTCAAATACTCATTTGCTTCTTTGATAAAAGAACATGAATCAAGATAAGTTTTACCACAAGGAAGATTGTTTAGCCCATCGGTGTGGGTTTTATAAATTGATAAAAGATTCTTTTGTTCGGCAGTTGAAGCGTTTAGAGCGTCAAGTTGGTTTATTAGAGAAGCTAGATTTTGTTTTTTGCTCTTTACATCGTCAATATTAAACTCAGATAAAAAGGCTTGTGCTTTCTGGATGAAGGCTTCTGACTCTTCGATTTTCTTGTTTTTAGCAAAATTGTCTTGTAATAAAGTATCTCTAGTCTCCTCTAGACTCTTTATCTCTGATTTTACTGATACAATATCAATGTTTTCAGAATCAATCTTTGAGATTTTATCTTCAAGCGATTGAATCTCTTTTGATAGGTCAGAAATAATAACTTTGTTTTTTTCTATCTCGTCAACTTTATTCTTTGTTTTCTCTTCGTTATCAATAACAAGTTGCCTGATTTCAGAGGCTTCAGAATCAAAATTCTTATTTTCAAGACGACGCAATGCCGCCTTGATAACAGAAGATTGATCTTTGGCAAGCTTGAATTTTGTCTCAAATATTTCTAAATCAAGGAACTTGGCAAATATTTCTTTGCGCCGAGTCGAACCTTCGTTGATAAAATCAAGTGCGCCAGTCTGTGATGACATTGAAGTAGCAAAAAAGTCTTCAATGGTGCCAAATAGTTTGCGTATATTTTTATTTGTTTCGTTGCCGTCAACACCATTTAGGCTAACAGTTTCATTTGAGAGCATATCAAAATAAGAAAAGTCTACCGTCGCCTTCGCCTCTTCCGTGACCTCTCCTTTGAGCTTTTTGGTGTATCTGGATAAGTTGCGCTCAATCTTGTATACTTTGCTATCAACCTCGATTTCCACACAGCAACTTGCAGTCTTTTTGTTTTGGTTGATGACAAAGAGATTTTTTCGTATATTTTTAGAAGTGTTATTATAAATCGCGAATAGTAAGCTATCAATAATGCTAGACTTACCAGAGAAGTTTTTACCAAAAATACCCACAGTGCCTTTAATTTTGGTGAAGTCAATTTCGTTTCCCTCCCCATAATTGAAAAGGTTATCCCATGTTAGCTTCTTCAGCTTCCATTGAACATTGCGCGATACCTCTTCATTGGCTTCTGCCTCTCTATTATATTTAGCATTGAGAGTATAAATTTCATCAAACACATCATCAGTAACGGTGTGTTCTTTTAGATATTCTTTGATTAGTTTCTTTTGTGTGTCTTCGTCGCGTAAATTTGTATTTTTCAACGAGTCAGACAAAAGCAAACGAGTGTCACTTGTTTTTGATTTATTCTGAAACGACAAACTTTCTGGTTTGTATTTTTTTCTAATAAGCTCAAGAGTTTTTTTAATTTTATCAGATGATAAATCAGTGTGACCAATTGCACGAATACGCGAACCAATTGGGCAAGCAAATTTAGCTGGAACAGCTCCATCGCTTTCAAGATCTAGATTTATAAATGGTTTTGGATTTGGAATATGAATATGTTCAACGGTAAAGTTGTTTTTATCTTTTATATCCCAGATCAAAAAGCCTTTATCGTCTAGATCCCCAAAGTTGTTTTGACACAGGCTTCCTGCATAACGAACACGACCTTCTGTGTCTAAAATTTGATTTGCTTTGTGAATATCGCCAAGCAAAACATAATCAAAATCAGCAAACTTCTCAACGTCTATTTCGCCATGAGTCATAACCCAATTTTGATCAGTTAGAACTCCAGCAACTGAACCATGATACAAACCAATGTTCACAGCGTTTGGATTTGATACTGGAATCCAGCCCTCTTGTTCATCAACAATAGACATTACGTTTAGAGCAAACTTGCCATCGCCAATCGTAATCTCTGCTGAATTCTTATGTAAAAACAAAAGCGGATGATTCAACGCATCAACAACTGGCGATACGCTGTCAAGTCGATTCTTGTTTGATAAGATTAGATCGTGATTGCCAAGAATAATATGTGTTGGTGCAATGTCTGCCAAGTTTTTTAGAAAGTCAGCAGCGGCTTGATATGCTTCTGGCGTAACATTTCCTTTGATATGAAATAGATCGCCAGTAAGGATGTTTATGTCAACTTTATTGGCTTTCAGGTGTTCATAAACTTTCTCAAAGACTTGTTTCTGCTCTTTGTGATACTTTAGATTATGAATATGAATATCGCTGATATGACTAAATTTCATCTATTCTCCGTTATGCACACATTGTCTGATAAACAAAATAGTTATCGTTGTCGATCAGTATAGCATCCTTCTTTCTGGATTGGAAGTCCTCTTTGGTCATTGAGCCAACATCCTTGAAAGGATCGACTTTGATTTTATAAATTTCAATACCATATTTGAGAAGATTCTCAATTATTTTGTTTTCTTTGTCTTTCGCATCTGGATCAAGAGCCAAATAAACTGTCGTGTCGTATGTGACAATCTTCTGAAACAACCGGCTTTTCTCGTTGATTGTGGAGCCAAGGATTGGAACAGAATTATTTCCTGCCACAATTGCATCAAATACTCCCTCTGTTATAATCAAATCTTCATCAAAATCAAGATACAATTCATTGAAGATGATGTTTTTTGATGCTGGAGGATTCTTGTATTTGGGATAATAACTTTTTGAGTAGGCTCTCGCCACAAAGAAGTTTGGCTCACCTTTCATGTCGAAAGATGGAATTATAATACGACCTTCATAATCGCCCTCAAAACAATAGCCAATTTTCCATTGTAAAATGTCTTGCTTATTTATTCTGCGATTTTTTAGATAGGAAAGTGGAACTGTGGAAGCCAGAGTTTCTTTATTGCAGAGTGACATAAATTGTTTTGGTAACTCAATCGTTTCTTGAGATTCTTCTTCCTTCTCGTCAAAGAAATCTAAATCAAAATCGGCTAGTTCGATCCGATTATCGATCTTGTACCACTCTTGTTTTTGAGTCGCATCGCCATAGCGACGAACAAGACGGCGAATACTATTTCCAGAGTAGTCACAAATCCAACACTTGAACTTATCTTTCTCAAGATTGACACTCAGTTTTTTCTTGTGATGTTTACAAGCTGGGCAATAAAATAAAAACTCTTTTCCTGACTTGGAATACTCACCAAAGATTGAGGAAATTATTTTTATTTTTTGTTCATTTGACATAAAACATTTCCTGCCTTGGCAATAACATAACTGTCAGCTCGGTCAAAAGAACCGGGGACAGGATTGCCTTTAGCAGTATATTCTACGTTGAACTCGGGGATCGTGTCAAGTATAAAGTTGAAGACGAAGATTTTTGCCTTCTCTCCCTTTGGAACTTTTATTCCGCAAAATTTTCTTGCAGTGCCAGCCGAAATATATTCAGGAGTAAGATCGAAAATTTCACTGCACAACCACGAAACAACACCATTGAACTTAGAAAGTGACTGAATCGTTGAGGCTGAAGAGAAACCGGGCTTGAACGCTTGTAAGCTTTCCTCAATATAAACCGAACTTATATCATGTTGCTTGGCGATTGAAACTAGTTTGTTTTTGACGTTTTTGGCTTTTACAAAGAAATCCTTGAACTTTTCCAAACGAATACAGTCGCACTCAATTATTTTATTGTCTTTATCAAGAATTGTATAACCAATAATGCTTGTACTAATGTCTAAACCTAAAATCATATAACCTCTCTAAAGGTCTATTTTAAGCTTAAAAGTATAATCTTGTTCATTAGTTTTTCTAACCGGATTGGCAGTTTTTGCAACTGCAATAAGTTCACCTTCTTCGTTATAAATACCAATTGTGTTGATAAATGTTTGAGGATAAAAAGAAGCAGAATAGTTTGCAAAAGAAGAGCTAACAGTATTTTTTATGTTCAGTGTGCTATTCTCAATATATTTTGTTGAGCTTGTCACAGCTAGGTATTTAGCAAAAGATCCGCTTTGTAAATATGATGGATTATTGCTCCAATTCAGATCGTTCTTGTTTGCATGAGCTAACATGGTCAAAGTTGGTATGGTGTTCGTGCCCTCAAAATTCATGATAAATGAAGATGAAGCGATTGAATAGCCTGTTGCTATATTTTTGTACGAACCAAAATACTTCCAAGCGGCGCGAGTCGTTATTGCTATTGCGCCAGAAGATGTTGGCTGTATGTAATAATCTTGCACAAAAGGATCTGATGAAATGTAGTCACTTCCCGATATGAGCAAAATTCCTTCATTATATAAAACAATACCAACAACACTTCCAGTCGTGGAGCCTGTTGTTTGGATTAGTTCGCCGTTTAGTTTTATATCTTGTGCTCGACCAATCAAAGAACCCGTAAAATAAAATTGTAAGTCAACAGAACCGGGGTTTATTGCTTCTTTGTAAAATATGGATGGTATTTCTATTATATTTACATCGGAAGCTGGATTCAACAAATCGGAACTTGTGCTACCAGATGGTAAGTAATTTGGAACGGGTTTATTGAAAGCTTGTGTAAAAGTATTTAGAAAATAACTTGTGTTATAATAAGGGCTTAGTGGTCTATAATAATTTATTGCATTTGATGCAGCTAGAAGCTTGAAGGGCGCTTTTGCTGTTGTGTATTGAGTGTTATAGCCATCTCCACTTTTTCTAATAAAACTTCTAGAGATAGAAGATGTTGCTTGTCCTTGGGAAAATGTTATTGGTGTTAGTGAAACATTTCCATTAGAATAAGTTTTATCGTAAATAATCCAATTACCATCTGCTGAAACAGTATTGTTTGTCTCAAAAACATTTATAGAACTGGATGTTTTGTTGTTGCCTTCTTTTATCTGATTGTTGATGTATAGACCATCATTATACATCATAAAAGAGTATTTTGGATACGTTTTTACAGTATTGAAAAATATATCGTTTTCAGTAAATTTATACATTACAATAAGTAGTCAATACTGAAACTATTGTTTTAGTAATCCAAACGAACTCTAAATGTTACTTCTTCTGCTGGAGTTTTCTTCACTGGTTGTGAAAGTTTAGCAACAGCTAATAGTTCATTATCTGGCGAATACAAGCCAATTGTTGTGATGTAAGAGGCGGGATCATTGTTCGCATTATTGTTTTTTACAATAATTTGGCTTGAACTCAAATAAGAAGGATTGGCGCTATAATTGAAATCTGTATTGTTTACTCTGCAGAAATAAATTGTTGAGTTCAATTCAGTGGTATTATTGAAAGAGACAGAGCTAATTCTTCTGATTGAGCCAGATGCTAATTGATCTATTGAAGAAGAAACAATTGATTCTCTATAGGTTCTATAGCCAGATGAAGCAGACGTAAAATTCATTGTTCCACCGTCAGAACTTGCATCAAAAAGTTTATTTCCATCCAATACTGCCACACCAGCTTGATAAAAAATCAATCCTCTTTCCAAACCGGGTAGAGTTTCTAAAGCGGTTGGAGTTCTGTAAAGAATTCCATATTCGCCTGCTGGAGAGTTTGTATAAAAAGTGGGATTAGAGCCTGTCGCGGCATAGTCTGATAAAGTCAGACGTGGAGTTGCACTAGTAAGAACACTGGTGTAACTGCCTGTTCTATCTACGGTGATCGTAAAAGTACCTTTCTTTATTTCATCTTTCGTTAGCAATCTAGAGAAATTCAAGAATATGGGATTGTTTATATAATCACCAGAAGCTGGTGTAAGTGAACCGCTTGCATTGATTGGAATCAAAGAACCGCTGGCATTATAACCAAACAACATCTGTTCGTATTGCACATAAAGATTTTGTTTTTGTGTGGCAAATTGAGCGCTAGAAGAAGGCTCATATGATGAACCATCTCTGTTTGCTATTGTAACATCAAACAATTGATTAGCTGAAGAACTCAAATAAGGATAATCATAAACTGTGGTAAACATACCATGAGAGTAGGTTTTCCAATTGTTATTGCTGTATCCTAAAGTTACAGAGCTAGAAATAGAAATGCTTTCATACAAATCTGTTTTTGTTTGGGAAGAATCGCCAATTGATTTATAAACGTTTGCCATGTTTTACTCCGTATCCTTATTATAGTTGTGCTATCAATTGAATTGGTATGTTTAGTTCGTAGCCGAGCGAAATGCCTTTTATCTTTACAGAAGTGCTAATAACTTTTACGTTCAAGCCAGAAACGCTTGCAAAGTTAGTTTGTGAAACGCCATACTTGTTGAAGTAATAGCTCAAGTTATTCAATAGAGTTGAAGAACCTTTTACACCAAATTGGAAAGAAGTTCCTTTTGGTCCTGCTACTGGAGAAAGGTTGCTAACTGGAGCATCTGTAAAATATGGAATCGCGGTTGAAGTTGTGAAGTTATAAACCGCTGTATTATCTAGAGAGTTGAATACATTGTTGGTTACAATAGAAGTCGCTGGAACACCAGAGAAGTCAACTGGCTCTAGGAATAGATTGTTCACATAAACAGCAAATTGAGTTTCAGTAAGATCGACTGGCAAAGCGCTACTTGCACCACCAGCACCAGCATTGTCTATACCTTGATCAACTTGAACAACAATTGTTGGAGCGCCAGATGGATTAGTTGTTGTAATACCGCGACCATCAGTAAATCCAACTTGATTTGTCAATGGGCTTGTATTGCTTGAGCCAACTATTGTTGTATAGGCGGTGTCATTAGCAATAACGACATAAGAGCCATTGTATTGAGATTTACCTGATAGAAGAGTGTTTAGTTTTAGAACTGGCAAATATAGTGTTGTATTGTTGTTCAATGTCACTAAGTTATATTTGAGTGCCGTACTAGCATTTGTAATTGCCTCAAATACTGGAGTTTGCAAAATGTTTAGGTCATAATAAGCAGAGCCGCTTGTATTGTTGGGATCATAAAGACCATAATTTATTTCATCATCGCCCAAAGCAAATTGAGTAATCTTGAAAGAACCGTTGCCCTGTGCAAGTCTTTTTCTGCCAACATCGGTTAGAACTGCATCCAATGTGATTATATTGTTATCTAAAAATGCCATTTTGTTCTCCTAATCCTAAATGTAAATAGTAGCTTGAAATTTATTTGCTTTTAGTATGGTTCTGATTTTAGAACCTCAAATTGCTTTGTTATTCCAGAATTTTGTAAAAGTTGAATTTTTTCGGAAATTTGCAAATTATAAGTAATGTTTAGATCAAATTTCTTTTTGGAATTTTGGCTCTCCACTCTTACTTTATAAACGACGTTATTATTATTGCTGAACATTGTTTCTAATGGCAAAATAACTTCTGACAGCTTCTT
>Ga0208161_1001505_pt1 | contig 12361 bp, 16 predicted proteins | sample CB_VirMetaG_3_FD_184538 | JGI IMG/M metagenome (GOLD analysis project Ga0208161, IMG submission 184538) | Freshwater to marine saline gradient viral communities from Chesapeake Bay - CB_1508_1S Viral MetaG (SPAdes) (version 4) | ecosystem: Environmental > Aquatic > Marine > Coastal | place: USA... | reverse complement strand
CGTATTCTAGGCCAGCGGATTTTCTGACCCCGATAGGGATTGCTCGAACTATTGATCCGGTTCTTGGAGGTCCACTTGTTGGTCGTGACGTGACCGGGACCAGCCAGCGCAACATCTATGCCATTAGGCTTATAGCCCGTGTCATCGGTGATGCTGACGATCTCATCGTTAATATAGATGTCTCCGATCTCTTCGACTTCATGCCCTGCGATAGCGATCATCTGGTGTAGCAGTTTGTTCTTGCTACCAGTGGTCTCAACGTAGGTGACTGTACCACCTTTACGGACCTGACCATAGACGAAATCTTGAGGTGCAACACCATCACGAATGTTAACCAGTAGACCTTGGGACTCAGGGATCTCCGGTTTAGGAGTAAGGGCAGCTACAACAAAAGATGTGAGAGCAGTGTAGACAAGGTTTAGACCAATGCTAATAAGTGCAGCAGTGGTACCTGTTGCACCAACAGCAGCAATAACTGCAGCAGTAATAGGCTCACGGGGAGCAGTACCCCAGAGGGAAGTAGTATTAGTAAGCTGTCTCTTGAGAGGTGTCATCGGTTAATCCATACCTTGTCAATATCTTCCGAGGGGAGGTACTTTAACCCTTTGTCGGATAGGAAAGCACACTTCAACCCATTGGAAATCCCTAAGGCATAACCCGTGGCGTATCTCTTAGTCTTTGTAGTTGCTACAAGAGCACCACGGGGAGGGGTACGATCTACTGGAACTAGCTTAGTATTGATTGCTTGGGGGAGGGAGAAGAAACCAAATTCAGACTTAAGACGATCTCTTCCCATAGGTCTTGAGCCGTACTCAGTCTCTAACATGTACCGCCCAATCCAATCATCAGCCCATCCAAAGCCATACATCCTTCTCCATGCTTCATTGGTGAATGTAAGACAGTCATGCCTACCCCACTCGAAAGACTTGTCCTTCAGTTCTCTGAGGTAGTCATTGAGAGCCTTCATTAACGACCCCAACGGAGGTCTGCATCTTGGATGGCGGTAACGAAGTCAAAGAAAGTATCACCAGAGTGCCTACTCTTGTGGCTCTCTGAGGTATAGCGATAGTTACTAGCTTTCTCTAGTTCGACTAGCTTACTGTCTACGAGTACACTGATAGAACCTGTCTCTGAAGCATCCTCTATGGTCATCTTATTCAGAAGACCGCTAAAGACTTCAACTACTCCACTCTGGTTGAGCAATCCAAAGTAGATGCGGCACTTACGTCTTTGGTAAGGTTCTTGGAGAGCAAGACTTATAATGCTGGCAGGGATACTACTCAAGGTGATTGTAGTGGCTCTTGCACCCAGATCAGAGACTTCCTCCATCTGACCAATCGACAAGAGTGTCCCAGATCCAGTATAGACTTCACCTCCAATAGTACGAGTACCATACCCAGTGAAGAACCTTATGGCCCTGTTACCAGCGTATCCTGCCTCATCGTGACGAGTACCATCAGTGTCATCAAACAGGAACTCTACAGCATAGAAAGGTTCCACATTGGGTTGAGCCAATGCTGTAAGAATACCTGCTGGTATTGTTCTTGACATCAGATTGCCTCTTCAGCGGAGAAAGATATCTGGTAAAACGTAGGGGGAGTAATCGTCCAGTTTTGTGTATTAGACGTAAGCCTAAAGACACCTTTGGGGTTAGTCAGGGTAGCAGCAACACCAGTGCGATCTTTACGGAGTGCAGGCCAGATCTCAAGTGTTCCCCCATTGGATTGGTCTTCTAAGACCTTATGGAGAGTAGCATCAGACCCAGTACCGATCTGGATGTAGTCTCCAGCGAGTAGAGTGCCAGTCATAGCTACAGTCACACTACGAGAGCCTGAGGTACCTGTGATAGTGGCAGAGGTAGCAGTCCCCCGAGGGGATGCCCCAGCGGGATCACCTAAAAGGAATGTACCGTAGGGCCCCCTAAGTTTCGTCAGGAAGGCTACCCACTCCTCTGCATTCTCACGATTGACCGGTGGGATAGTAATATCAGCCTTCCACTTCTCCCCAGAATAAGCATGGACCTGAGTCGCAAAGGTGAAAGGGGACTGGCTGATAGCGACAGCATTAACTGCACTTAGACTAATTTGGGCAAACCCAATGTTAGTGGGCATACTGAGTGGGTAAGTGACAGCCATTATCCAAATGCCCTTCCGTAACTACCGCCACGCTGTCGAGCATCTGCAACAGCAGCTTTGGTCATTTCCATGATCTTTGGTGTTTCTTGGGAGATGATACGCTTAACGCTTTCGTCACCATTAGCTTGGAAATGGTAGTTCTGGACGATGTTAATGTCGCCACCACCTTCCATCTGAACCCCAAGTTTACCATTCTTACCACGCTTGAGTGGCATGATAGCTTCGGGTCCAGCTTCACCCATGAGTCCAGTCTTACCACCAGCCATAGGGAAGTATGAGGGGGAACTTACCACTCCACCATTGGCAAAGGGTTGGACATTACCATTCCTAAAGACTCCACCATTTGCAAAGAAACCCATGATGAAACTTGAGATAGATTCTGCAAAAGGCTTAGCTACTTGCTGACGGTATATCTCAAGGATGATGTTCCTAAGCATACTCTTGAAGGCATCTTCGACGGACTGAGTGCCATCAACGACAGACATCAAGGCACTCTCGATGTTACTGGAGATCGTCTCTTGGATCTGAGCACGGCGTTGATCGGCTTCTGCAGCCTTCTTAAGGGCCATCTCAGCCTTAAGTACAGACTCAATGCGCTGGTTCTCTGCATCAGTGAGAGCTCTAGTGCCGATCTCTGCTTTCTCACGGAACTCATACTCAAGTTCCAGCCTACGTTGATCTTGCTCAGAGAGCCCGACCAGTTGCTGCTTAAACTCTGCTTCCCGCTGAAGGGTTGTCAGGTAGTCCATAGCAGTTTGATAGGGGTCCTTACCCCCACCTGCTCCACCACCACGGCCCTTACCATATAGTTCATCCGCATACAATCTGCTCTTAGGGGGGAGAGTAAACTGCCCAAAGGTCATGAGTGTACCGGTGGTCATCCCAGGACCTTGCCCTGGGGTAGTTACAAAAGCCTCTCTCCCCTGATAGTTTCTGGCTGCAGCATTAGCCAAAATCATATTCTGAGCTAACCTTGCCGCTTCATTCGCAGCATTAGTTATCTCTGGGGAAATGTTTATTTTAGAGAGTTCAAGTGCTGACTCCACAGAAATGCCAAGTTCAACTGCCATGCGACCAGCTTCTTCAGCAGCCTTCTTGGTCTTCTCCCCGATCTGACCCTCACCCACTATCCTTGTCTGATAGTATTGGGCATACACACGAGCCACACGTTCGGATTGCTCAAGTTCAGCTTTCCCTTGCTCATACCTACCACGCATCGCTTCAGTACGAGCTTGAAGTTCGGCATAAAGGGCAGCTTCCCTAGCTTCTGCCGCTCTCTCTTCTTCTTCTGCAGCTTTTTGGATAACTTCTGCGAGTTTAATACCGGAAGATTCCGCATTCCTGATAAACTCTTCTGCGAGCTGTGGAGATATTTCAAGAATTTGATAATAGGCTCTCTCCGAAGCTTTTATGATATCTTCGACATCCTGAGCCCCTTTAATTTGAGCATTGTAAGACTTTACGATATCTTCAATGAGAGCTTTTTGCTCCCTGATAGCGTTATTTACTTCCTCTTGAGCTTGATACTGGAGACTAAGATTTATTTGAGCAATCTCTTGCGGAGTAGCTTCCCTGCCAGCTAGCATACCCTTAAGAAGGCGATCTCTAGCTTGAGCAACCCTATCCCCACGTTGCTTTTCCAAGGCATCTTCTAGCCCTTCTGCAAAGAATGCCCCAAAATCTAAAGCAGTTTCTTTAGCTTCCTCCACCCTCATTTTGTAGAAGTTAGCGACTAGCGTACCGAATCGTTCCTCGATATCAGTGAAAGCGTCATCAAAACTGGTAAACATGTCCAACCCAACTTTCTCGAAGAAGTCAGGGAGTTCACCAAAGGTTTCTTTGATGTTATCCACACTTTCTTTACTCGTCGCTTTTACCTGAAGGAAAGCAGTAGCTGTCGCCGTACCTAAGGCAAGAAGAGCACCTACAATAGCCCCAGTTGGCCCGAAGATACCTGCAAGCTGAGACCCCTGTTGACCTAGGGCAACAAGGGCAGACTGCCCAGATTGAACCTGAACAATAAAGTCTCCGACTTGGTAGCCAGCTTGTTGAAGACCTTGGTTAAACCTTCTCTTGAGCCTCTGAGCACCCTTGTAAACTTCAAGATTGAACTTAGCGAATTGGTTACCACCAGTAGCTACACCTTGAGTGAACTGGTCAAATTCCAGTTTTACAGACGACAGGGCATCTGCCATTTCCATTGCACTGATAGTCCCAGCACGATGGGCATTGCGGATCTCTCGCGTAACTTTAGCATATTCACGAGCAGCCGCACGAGAAGGTGCGTAGAGTTTGACAAGCCTTTCTTCGTTCTTCCTAGCTTCTTCTGCAGCCCTAGCTTTCTTCTTCTCAATCTCAATAAGGTTTCTGTCCGTAAGAATAGCCTCTTTGGATCGACGTACAGCTTCGTCCATCGCATTGTTGGCTTGCTTACGGGAGATAATACCATCTTCAATCGCTTTAGACAGCTTACGGTGGATAGACTCAAGCTTACGAGTCTCGTTGACAACTCGTTCTGTAGCTGCCCCTACAGGCTTAAACTGAGCTGCAAGCTGCCGAGATACCTTACCTGTCCGCTCAAAGGTATTAGCAGCCTCCTTAAGGTCCTTAAGGCCTACAACCTTAATGTCAAATGTGACACTCTCGTCAGCCATGATGAGTCCTTACGTAGCAAGTATCTAGAAGTTTAACAGCTTCAACATCCCGAGGGGAGAGGAAGGTGTGAGTCAGCTCAAGCCAAGCCTTAATCTCACTGTAACTTATAGGGTTAGGTCCACTGAAACCCATAGAACGCCCAGAGTTTAATGCAACAAAGGCAGACCATATGTAAGCTACAGAAGAAGGGAACTCTGGTCCCTTTAGTTCCTCTGGGGTCTTACCGGTCTGCCTTTCCACTTGCTCTAGATGCTCCCTTACACTTACGCCGCTCTGATCAGTCTTACCAAGCTTAAAGTTATGCTCAGCATACTCTAAAAGTTCACTGATCAGCTCGCTGTAAAATCCAGGCTTTCAGTCAACGCCTCCTCTACCTGACTGCGAAGCCAGAAGACCTCTGTGTAGATCTCTTTGGCTTTAGCAGGGGTCAGCTTGGGGGTTTCACCACCATACGTGATGTTCCACTCCTTAGTGCATTTGGAGAGAAGCTCGATAGCATCTCGTTCGATATCCGAAGCACTGTAGTTAGTGGTAGCACCCTTCTTCTGCATAAGCTTGATACGACGATCTTGTTGTTCGTGCATTACGCCACGATACTCCTTGGAGTGTTGTGCGTAGAGAACCACAGTCATCTCTGAACCATCTTCATTGGTCAGGGGTTCAAGGCTATTGGGGTGCTTGATGACAACTTCTACGGTGTCATACTTGGGTTTGAGATCCATAAGATCCATATCGGGTATCCTTTAATTAGGTGTCAGGGTTATTAAAGCTTATCGGGTTAACCTTCAGTAAAGTGAGGGGGACAGCACCCGACAACCATCCCCCTCGTCCCTAGCTAGGGATTACGCACCAGACTTGGTGATCTGGATAAGGGTGTTGGTGTTTGTAGTCGATGCACTCAGGTCGGAGTCATCATACAGACCAACGAAGGACATGCTGATCACACGGGAGGTGGGGCCATCGACACCCACATCAGCCGAGTTGATCTTGATGCGGGGCATCAGGAATGTCAGGGTATTGCTACCGTCACCAACGGAGACCTCAAGAGCCGACTCGGTTTCATTGAGGAAGCGGTTGATCAGGGTGGCATCCTCAAAGTATGCCGAGAGTGTGCCTTCGAGGGTAGCTGTACCAAACTCAAGGGCAGGTGCAGTGCTTTCACCAACCACGAAGGTCGGAGCAAAGGCATTGGTGAGGGTGAAGTCAAGGGCTGTGATCAGAGTGAGAGCAGAGCCCAAGGAGCCTACGTTACCCAGTTTGATATCGCCAGAGTAAGCGTCGAAAGGTTCGTTACCTGCAGAGGCATCCTGAGTCTTCTGAGTGCCCGAGATGGACATATCCTTACCGACCATCCCAAAGGTTGCAGTAACCATCTGGTTCGGAGCCATAGAGACTGCCATAGAGTTCACGGTCATACCGGTGAAGAGGCGAGCCTGATCGACATCTGCAGAGTAGTCTTCAATGCTGAAGTACTTGGGGGTGGTGCCCAAGATAGCTGCGTTAGCAACAGTGGTTGAGCCATCACCAGCGGTGAAGCCTGTGTCAAACCCATTATCTGCCATCAGGGCAGCTTCCATCAGAGCATCGAACTCTGCGTGACGGAGATCTGCTACGATATCCCCTGCGACCTGACGGTTGCCGTGACGGTCAACCCGAGGCATACGGTCAGCTTGGATATCTGTACCAGCTACACGATCTTTGGTGAGGTTCAGGGAGTGACTGGTGAAGGGAAGGTTCTGGAAGTTCCCCGAGGGAGTAGTCCCGAAAGTGGACTCTGTGAGAAACGACAGCGTGGAGCGAGCGCCTTGTGCGAAAGCCATTTATGTTCTCCTAGTTATAGGTGTGCCAGCCAATGCTGACTGGGATGATGTACCAAGGCGTATCAAGGAACCCGAGCCTACGATCCGCGTAGTCGATAGATATCCTGACTGTCTCTGACCCTGTGTAGTTGATGTCAGTGGTCGCCTCGAAGCGATTGATAACGCTATCTGCAAGGGCTTCAGCAGCCCGAGGGCCAAGTCCTTCTTCTGCATGACAGAGGACCCTGAAAAGGCCATCATAGCGTTGTTGTGGGCTTGTACCCATTACAGAAGGTCTGCGGATTGTCGGGGTAAATAGGGGCTTGAGAAAGCTGGTACCTGTGGTTGCATCGTAGGAGACATTCTCCCAAGCGATCTCAGCGATGGAAGCATCAGCAAGGTGCTTCTCAAGAGCAGCACGGATGTCAGTAAATACGGAACTCACTTGAGGATACTCCTAAGCTGATCGAAGACTCCGTAGTATCCCTCTACGTACTTAGCGTGGGGGGCATTGTTTACGAAGGTAGCCCCATCTAGGATCTCAAGCCCCTCCAGAGAGGCATACAGGCGGTCTGCCATAGCGCTACGCTCTTGGTCTGGGGAGCTAGAGACTTCCTTACGACGAGAGGTCTCACCGGTTCCTGAGGTGGTCCCACGGGGGTTCAAGTGCATAGAACGAGCATAGGCACCGGTTCGTACAGGTACTTCTTGCTCAAGATAGTCGATAGCTGTCATAAGACGATTAGCAACTTCTTCTTTAGCAATCCTCTCCATCTTCTCGGAGATCTTCTCTGTTCGGACTCTTGTGATAGTGACCTGCATTATTCACTCACATCACATATGTAGCAGATGACAACTCCAGCGGAATACATGGTCATCACATTGACGATGTTCACTCGGTCGCCATTGCCCAAGATCTCATCTTCATCATCAGGCTCTACTGCAAGTCCTAGGGCAGGTATCACACACTTGCGAGTTCCCCTACGGACTTCATCCACACTAGTGATGTTATAGGTGTAGAAGTACCCCCTGATGGAGTAGTCAGTAGTGGTAGAGGAGCTTTGAGTACCTATGGTAGGGTCATACGCACCATAAGCCTTCTTACGTAGGGTAAGAGGTTCCCCGTGAGTATTCACGAGATTAACTAGATCGTATGCCCTGAAAGCCATTAGTCATAGTCCTGGATATACTGAGTATCTGCAGGGGAGTTATCGAACTGCCCTTTGTAGAAGGCAGGATCAGGGCGATCCGTAAGAGCGTGTGCTGCATTTATAGCAGCACTAGAGATGCCACCAGCACGAAGACTTGCAGAAGTGAGAGAGTACTTCTGACCCTGCTCACGGAGATCGTTGGATAGGGCCTTATATTGCTTAGCCAAGTCGCTATAGTTAGCTGACAAGGCCCCATCCAGTTTTGTATCCACCTTACGGGCGAACTGCGCTGCAATCGTACTAGCAGCCCAAGCACCGGCGAAATAGACGTTGTTATTGGACTCGGACAGGGCGAAAGTAATCTCTTCGTTCTTAATCAACTGGTCATTAGTATCTGTGTCCCCTATAAGGAGACGCACGACATTGAGACGACCAGAGGTCGTAGTTTTGTCAAGATCAGTTTCGTCGTATGTCCAAGCCATTGTTAAGCCTCTAGGTCACCGTAGTTCCTGCGCCACGAACGGATCATGCCACACTGTTTGTCCTTGATTTTGGAGATACGACACTTCTTACGGTCATAATCTTCCTTCGGGACTTTAGCCTTAACCTTGTCATTGATGGTGTCCACAAGGATGTGGAGTTCATCTACAGTCATAAGGTCGAGGCCATCTCCAACCTTAACATCTAGGGTCGCAGCCGCTAGTTCATTGTTATGGTGGAGATGGTGCTCATTGTACAGGCGTTCGATATTGGCCTTAGGCAATCCACGTTCTTTCCAAGGGACATGATCTCCCTTTTCATAACGCTTGCCATTCATGAGGAGCCCCTTAGGGTTCCTCACGAAGACCGGTTGGTCATATTGGAAAGGCGGTCGGGTCATACGCCTACTCCTTACGACAGGATGGTGTTGAAGAACACACCGAGGTCAGCGCCGACAACCTTCTGGTCGTAAGCCATGTTGGCTTCCAGAAGTTCTGCCACACCTTCCACACGCAGGAAGTCACCGGTGTACGAACGGATGTCGATGCCGTAGCCCGAAGCATTGTCCAGTTCGTTCCAAGTGAAGTTGTAGCCTGCGGAGGGGACCATCAGACCAGCCGACTGCGGTGCATAGTACAGAGCAGCCTTCTTGCTTGCCACGAAGGACAGGGACTCGGAGAGGCCTTCCTTGGCGGTGTTCTCGATGGCATCCACCACGTAGTACTCTGCAACCTCGAAGATCTCAGCCAGCTTAGCCGAGGTCACCAGTGCAGTGTTGGTGACGGTTGCACCACCGTTGAGGCGAGCCAGAATGTCAGGGTGGTTGATCAGCGTGTCGTGGACATCGCGGGTCACAACCATCTTGTTCGGCTTGAAGCCACCCGAGGCAACTTGCATTGCACGGCGAGCAGTCGTCACGTCGACGATGGGGGTGGAGTTGGTGTAGTCATCCCACTGGGTAACTTCTGCAGCGGTATCGTTGTCTGCATTGGCAACACCGGTGTATTCGGTGGTCCAGATGCCGGTACCAAAGAAGTTGGTCATGAACCGCTTTTCACGGTCAATCAGCAGGTTGTGCGTCAGCATTTCCGAAGCGCCACGACGAATGTCGAGAGCGGTATCGGCGTTTGCCAGAGTTTCGAAGTCGAAGTCCGTGGACAGCGAGCGCACTTCACAGGTGTAAGTTGCGGTCGAGACACTCATACCGATACGCTGCGAGCGGGTGCGAGGAGCACGAGGCTGCACATCGTTACGGAAGAAGTTTTCACGGTCGTAGATGTAGTACTTGTTAGTCTTCTTATCTACGGGGACATTCGGGAACACCTTATCAGCGATAAAGTTGTTCTGGTCCTGAAGGTACGCAATGGTCAGGTTGGTAAGCGGCTGATCAATATGTACCTGATTAGCAGTCAGCATAGGCATAGTAGTATTCCTTTCTAAATCAGGTTACGCGACCACGTTACCGCCCTGGATCAATTCCATAGCGATGACTTGTCCGTCCACACCGGCTTCCAGTGCGTAGCCCATAACAACGTCACCGGTGGCAGCAGTCAGTGCTTCACCAGCGGCATCAGTTTGAATCTCTGCACCAGCAGCAATGGTACCTGCGCAGACAACACGAGTTTTACCGGAGATGACAACAGTGGCTTCTTCGCCAGCAGCAGGATCGTTCTCGACGATGCCAATGCAGCGCTCACCGGCTGCGTCTGCTTTGTCGACCTGACCGTCCGACTCCAGAGTTACAAAACGGAACTGATGAGCCGAGAGGTCCTCACCAGCAATGAAGGTGCGCGTATCGCGCGATTCAGTGACAGCCATGATTACTCATCCTTTTCATAAGTCTTGGCAATGAGGGACTTACCCTCTGCGGTTTTAGAGATGGCATCAAAAGCAGAGTATTTGTTGACCTTATGCTCTTCGGCATAGGCTTCTACCATCTTGTCAAGTTTGGATTGTGGGTCCAGCATATCTGCATCGACAGCCTTTTCCCCAACCTCATTCATAGCAGCTTCGAAGGCAGCATCAGCAGCCTTGAGTGCCTGAAGAACCACCTCATCAAAGTCAGCTTTGAGGAGTTCCATTGCCACTTCAGGGGCGAAGTTAGGCAGTTCTTCTTCGGCCTTCTTGCGCAGTTCAACCATACGCTTCTCGACCTTAGCCTCTTCCAGAGCCTTGAGGACAGGAGCAGGGATGTCGCTCTTGGCAACCATCTCACCAGCAACCTCAATGGTCTCTTCTTCGGCTTTCTTTTCGATGACATCAGCTTTGATGACAAAGCCATTCTCGATCAGAGACTTGCGCAGACGCTCGTTCTCAGCCTTGAGGGTTTCGACTTCAACTTCAACCGAGAGATCAGCATCTTCTTCGGTGTCGTCAGCCTTCTTCATGTCCATTTCGTAAGCCTTCATGGCCTCTTCTTCAGACATACCCTTGTCCATGTAAGGCTTCAGCTTGGCCTTCATGTCATCATTCATCTTGTCTACTTTTTCCATATCTTCCTCTTGGGAATCACGCTTGAAGAGGGCAACTTTGGCAGACGCATTCGCAGGACGGTCAACCAAAGATAGCTCGTCAAGCTCAAGTTGCTTAAGAAGATTCATCTTCCAGTTTCTCCTTGATTGCACGACCGCCAATGCTGAAGGCCGCAAGCTCGCCAGATTTAACACGTTCCCAGACAGAATCGTCGTAGACTTTGTAAGCTACAATCCAGCCCTCACGGTCACTCTGGATGCCAAGGCTTTCACCGATCTCTTTGGTGATGGGCAGGGAGTGGATAACACGCCCCGTCATTTCGCCTGTGTGCATTGTTTTACCGACACGGATGTGTTCCATGAAGTCATTCACGGCTTTCACAAGTGTGTCAGCTTCGATTACGTCACCCTGACGGTCAACGACTCGCTCGCCTTTCTCAGTGATGACGGAGGCCCACCCATAGACAAGACGTTGTTCATCGTCTGTCTTCAGGATTTTGCCTTCGATATCTTTTGTCAGATCAGTCACAGAAGTGCCTTTCTCCCACATACGGCAAGACCAGTAGCGAGCAGAGGTCTTATCTGTAGCGGTATCGCAAGAATGACGACTGCGGAAGTTAGCCCTTGCCTTAGGGTCATCTCGACGGATCTCCATGTTGGGATCACCAAAGGTGACCTTCTTAGTACGATCTCCGTCTTTCACATAAACCCCAAACTTCTTGCTAGAGCCAGCAGGAAGTCTGAAAGGTTTGTTCAAGGGTTTGTCTGCCTTGTTAATATCTTCTTCTGTAGGCAGATCATCCCCACACCACACATCATTCTTTCGGGTGGAGAGTGGGTGCTTAGCGGGTAGGAGGTCAGTGTCATGCTTACCACTCCTAAAGCGACCAGTACGAATGGTGCGTAGGAAGTTATTGACACGAGCCATAGCCCACTGTTCGGGTGAACTTACGTTAGGACGCACTGAGGAGGGGTTAGTCTTATAAGCCCCTACGCCCCTATTGTAGACTTGACGAAGAACAGAGGCTGAGACTCTCCCCTTGCCTCCATGCTTTTCGTTATGCTCCCGAGCCTTAGCTTCAAGGGTGCTTGTGTCTACCTTAGTTATCTCTTGGATAATTGCGTTAAGTACGCGAGCGAGGAGATCATCTTCACCATCCTCGGGTTCCTCTTCGGGCTCGCTCAGGTTACCTGCGAGGTCTTTATGGTAGTTCAGGTAGTCCTCATGGGTCTTACCGGGCATGTAGTAAACATTAGCGCCTACTTCATGAGTATGGATATCCCCATCAAAACCTAGCATATGAGAGCGACTACGGGCTTCTGCAGGATTGGTGAAGACATCTTCATCCATCTGACGCTTACCGATAGCAGACCATGCTGCCTGAAAGGCTCGTTGCTCACTCTTAGTGTCTGCATAGACAGAGTTGAACACCTGACGGAACTGAGAGTGCTTATCCTCAGGGACAGTCTGACGAACCGCTTTAGGGAGTTCTGAGTTGCTTGAGTAAGGCATTACTTTCTCAGGACCGAAGTCTTAACTAGAGTGATGTCAAAGGCTGCTGTAACTCGTGCGTTGTTAGTCCTTACGGAAACCTCAACGTCGATATCGGACTTCTCGGGAATTGCTATCGGTACATTAAACGGATAAAAATACTGACCACCACTACCTG